>BNJU01002100.1_pt1 | contig 143922 bp, 188 predicted proteins | sample 8539281 | NCBI WGS metagenome assembly BNJU01 (sample SAMD00202456, study PRJDB9452) | human saliva metagenome | isolation source: human saliva | place: Japan
TCAGTTACGTATTGCTGAGGAGATTACTATTCAATCTGTTTAGATGAAAATAATTATGAGAGATATATCTTTATTATCATGATTTACTAGGAAAGAAGACAAAAGTAGTTACTGACTTTTATTGAATTTATTAAATAATTCAAAAAGTGAAGAGATTGGACATATAGATACAATGGAAGAAAGAGAAAAATCGCTATAGAAAATGGTTTATGGTTATAAGCTTGATATATTACGTCCAATTTGGAAAGAAGAAATAGAATATTTTAGTAATCTTGTTCAAGAAGAGGTAATTTTATAAATATTATTACTAAAAATAACTTAACTAGAGAAGAAATCAGTGATTTCTTCTTTTGTATATATTTCTTAGATTAATGATATAATGAAAAATAAATAGTCAAATAAATTGTATTAATAATGCAATTGAATATGCGAATAAGAACAATATAATATTAAAAATAATAGTTGGAGGAAATTAGAAATGATAGAAAAAGCGAGTGTATCAGTATATTTAGGTGATAATATACTAATAGTACCAGATATAACGGATGAAAAACGAGTTTTATGGGTAAGTCAATATCAGGATAAGATTTATTCATATACAATGACTAATACAGAGTTTGGAAAATGAGATATTATCTAAATTAGAATATTCAGAAAATTCAAACATGAAAAATTCTAAAAACATTTTTGGACAGTAACAGGAATAAAATCTTATAACTACATTTTGTAAAAATATAAATTAATACATATTTTAAAAGTATGATGATAGAAATTGAGATTGAAGTTTGGGTATAATAATGGAAAAGGTTATGAGTCAAGTGAAAAATCCTGAAGAAACTGTTGAACTATTATTACCAATCAATCCGGAAGTTTTGGGAGAAACTGTACGTACTTAGCATTAAATTCTAAGGATATAGATTTTGAAAAATATTTCTAAGAATGGTGGATTTGAAACTGCAGATGATTCAAAAAGTTAGTTATAAAGCTTTTGCCGGATGAATACATTGATATAGAAGATGGACATACAGATGCTTATCAAATATATATTCATGAAGAATATGAAAAATAACTATATAGGATTTATGATAGATACTGCATATGAAAGTTTTTCAAGTGAAGATATAAAGAAAACATGGGACAAGATGGTATGGGATTTTAAAATCTTTTAAGTATAAAGAGATTGACAACAAAGAATACTATGTAGAAAGTTTACTGGAAAAATAAAAGATAGAAAACATTCATACTTTATATAAAGATGGAGAAGAAGTACTAGAGCTTACATTTGAAATTGATTTAGTAAATACTCATTAGAATTACAAGAAAAATAAAGAAAGATTTTTAAAAATTTGTTAAGTCAGTTAAAGTAGTTTAATTATTTTACAAGAAGGGAGGCCATAAATGGTAATAGAATTGGTAGCAAAGCTAAAACAGCAGAAGAGTGAACAGTTTAAAAGTGAAGATATAAAATAGAAGAAATATTGTTGGATGCTTTATCAAATCAAAGCCTGAGGATAGATATAAGATAAGCAAGTTTTTGATTGAGAATGGAGCAAATGTTAATGAGGTAGATTGTGAAGGATATAATGCTTTTACGGTATTATTAGATGAAGAAATCATGTAATAGAAGAAACCGTAATACTATGTAAGGAACTGACAAAAAGAGGAGTGATATAAATCATATGATAAATATGGACAAGTAGCATTTGTTTATATTATTAGAATGAATAACTTTTAGTGATAGTGAATTGGAAGAATTGTATGATGTGTTTTTTTATCTCAAGATAATTTGAATCTTTTAGATAAAGATAAATTCAATAATACGCCCTATTGAGAATGCTGAAGGGCTCCCTACAGAGAAAGTATATAGGAAAGGATGAAAAAGTATGTTTCACAAAAATAGATAAATTTCATGAAAAGACAGAATTTATCAAAAATTCGGGAGCATGTATAGTTTCAAAAATATTTTAGAAGGTAAAGGTTATTTAACTTGGATTTTAAGAGAAAGTGCTCATCCTGCAGATAATGGATGGAGATTTTTCAAAATATAGATACAGATGAGTTTGTAAATAATCCAAAAATATGGTGGTTTGTGATTTTAATACAGTAGCAGAAATAGAACCAGTCAATAATAGGAATCTATACTTTACCTGTTGGAACTGATTTACAATTGGTAAAAACAGATGGAAAAATTAAATTTTTTGACAATATAACAGAAAAGAAATCGACTGGGACTATACTAAAAGTTAAAAATAAAGATTTTAATAAAAAGGAGGATTTTATGGCAGTTGATCTTAAAATAGATTTTTTATGGTATTCAATTGGAGTCCTGATTTTTCATTCGTGTTTTCTCAACAATCTATGTTAATCTTGAAAATTCAAATTGGGGAAAGTAGGTTTCAACATTGATGAAAGAATTATATCAGGAAATTAAAGCATGAGAATATTAATCTGCAATTCGGGAATTAAATGAAATTGAATTATTATTTAAAAAGCTAGGACTAATAAAGTAGTTTGGGATATAGATAATCTCAAATTATCACCGCCTAAGGAGATAACATCAGTTCTGATATTCATAATCTATCAGAGCACTTTTTGGACCAATGACGGATATAATCTTTTGAGATAATAAGAGAAGCGTTAGAAGAAGGAGCAAGTAGATGTTGAACTTAAAAAGTATCTAACGACTTTTGCTGATTTAGATATTTGAAATTGAAATAGTGTAAATATAAGGTTAATATATTTTAGTTTTGAAAAACTCTTTTCAAAAATAGTTATTTTTAATTTAGGATATATTTTAAAAACTAATATTGAGTAAGATTAAATAAAACAGGATAAGGAGATAAAAATATGGAGAATATTGTTCATTTAAAAGAACCGGTAATTCATGAATTTGATTACGATGAAGAAACAGCTGGTAGTTTAAAAAGATAGATTTAAATATAAAATATTACAAAAAAATGAGGAAATTTTAGAGAAACTTATTAAAAATATATTGATGAATTATATAATTTTAACGGGAAATTTTTAGAGATATAGAAATATTTCTGAACAAATACAACGTAAAGTATTACATATGATTGTTCCAAATATTAAACTAAGTGATTCACAAATTAAAGCTATAAATTATGCGTTGATTATGCTGAAAGCAAAGATATATATCTAATATTATAGTTGAATAGATTAGAGGAATATAAATGAAAAATATATGCGACTGTATCAGTATTTAAAAATAAAAATTATATAATTTTTCATAAAGTAAATATTGATAACAGATGGATAACACAAAATTCAACTGATATTCATCCAGTAGAAAATGAAGAATATGGATTAGATTGAGTGTATTATCTGCTTTTAGATAAACAGAAAAAGGGATATTAGTGACAGTAATGAAAATTATTGGGAGACTCTTGGGTTTAAAACATTTGGTTCTTTTCAAAAATCATGATTTGGTCAATATTCTAAAATTTAATAACTTCTATCAAACTAACACGTTGGAAAAAGATAGAGGTGGATATTCCTGATAGTAATATAGAAAGTATAGAATTACCATTAAATGCTACTGTTAAGGAGATTGAGGACGAATAAAAACTTTCGAAGTAAGATTAGAAGAAATAGAAATTTGTTCTTTAGAAACTTAAATGATTCAAGAGTTGAGTATAAAGTTCTAGATTTTTCTCAATTATATTGATAAAGGATGCACATACAGATGCTTATCAAGTATACGTCTGCGAATATGAAAATAACTATATAGGATTTATGATAGATGAAGGATACGAAAACCAATCAAATACTAGCGTATTCATGGGGAAAGTTGTTTGTGATTCTTTAAGTGAAAAATACAAAAATATGGACAAGATGGTATGGTGATTTAAAATCTTATGAGTATAAAGAGATTAAAAACAAAGCATATGTACAGATTATTGGAAAACAAATAAAATAGAAAGACATCTCTATTTATTTAAAGATGGAGAAAATTTTTTAGAGTTTACATTTCAATTGATTTAGTTGACACTCCATTAGATTTACAAGAAATGATTAGAAAGATTTTATTGAACTTGCTGAATCGGTGAAAATATATCATTAGTGAAAGGCACTATTTCTTATAGGCTTTATTCAAAATGAATATTAAATTTAAGTCTTTATAAAAATAATTTTTGTAAATTAAATATTCTATTATGGAAAGGTGGATTAAATGAAAAATAAGAGATAATGTTATTGAGAAAAATAAAAATATTGAATTTTGAAAGGACAATAGAAGTACTAATATTCCAATTATTTTATTGAATGATATTGAAACTGCTGAAAAGGATATTAATAGATTAAGTTGGGAAATTTTGTTCTGAAAAGGAGGAGATTTTATATATATTTATTTAAAAATGAGCCTGATATTTTTAAAGAGTGGAATAATTTAGCAAAGGATGCTAATAATAGAATTGGAGCTGTTGAAGAAAAATTATATAATTTGAAGAAAAACAAAAATATCTAAACCTATGATTCCTAAAATATTATTTGATATAGGTGTTTTATCAATTTACTTTATCATTAAAGCAAGAAAAAGCAAATATAGAGTCAGCTTGAATGAGTTATATGAATTATATCAGTCTGATATATTCCATGTGACGTTCAAGAGGAAAGTATAAAGTGTTATAAGGAGAAACAATGGAAATACAAGTAGATAAAAACATTAAAAATGGTTGATAAAATAGTTAATATTATAACAGTAGATCTAAAATGATGAAATGCAAAGACAAATTTCTTTGGATATATTTTTGAGTATTAAATGGATTAGCTTCATGAAGAGTCTGTGTCTGCACTGATGTTAAAGCAATGATGATCTCGTATTACATTGAAAAAGTTAAATTATGAGACAAAAGTAGTACAGAATTGGTTGATTTTTAATCGAATCAACTAGGAAAGAATTTCATCCTACAATGAATGCTACTCATTCATAGAGGTATTTTCGCATATTATTTGTATTTAGAAGAAAAATCTGATGATATAAAGAAAGACTTTGATGATATTATTACTGTTATAAAATCTTCATAAAGTGATTATAATATATTTTAAATTTTGAGAAGAAATCACACGATTTCTTCTCTTTTGTATTATTTTTATAATAATGATATAATAGTGAAAATGTTGGAGTGAAAAATTTATGAGAATATATTTAGTAAATTTACATAATGGAAATTTTTAAATGGGAGGTTACAGGTGTTAATATCAAAAATAAAGTGATTCAAAACGCATCAAAAATATTAGAAGAAGATTTAAAAATTAAATTACCAGAAGATTATTCTAAATTTTTAGACAAGTATAATGGGGAGAAACATATAAATCAAAAAGTAAAAATTGGAAGAAATTGGGATGATGTATGGGATTTAATGGAGTAGGGAAGTAAATGAAAAACTATAGTTTTGAATCAATGAAATCAATGGAGTCTTAGATAATTATATATAAAGGGGATTTTTACCGCTTTTCATAATATGCTAGGATTATTATTGTTTATCATTAAAAAGCAGAAGATTATGGCATCTATCTGTTGATATCATGATTTTACTAGGAAAAAGAAAAAGTTGTTTTCTAGTTTTTACCGAATTTATAAATAATATAAAGAGTGAAGAAATAGGACATATAAAAACAATGGAAGAAAGAGAAAAATGGCTATAGAAAATGGATATGGGTATAAAGTTGAATTATTACGTCCAGTTTGGAAAAAGGAAATAGAAAATTTAGTAAGATTGTCCAAGAAGAGGTAATTTTGTAGGATAATTTTTAGTATTAGCGATTAATATGAAAGGTTTAAAAACATTATAATAAAAAGAATAATTGGAGGATGTTGAAGATGACAAATGAAGCAAGTGTATCAGTTTTTGGGGCGAAAAATATTTTAATAATACCATTTTTAAGAAGTGAATTTGGTTTTGGGGTAGCTCAATATCAAGATGAAATTTATTCACTTACAATGTCTAATGCAGAACTTGGAAAAGAGATATTGTCAAAATTAGAATATAAAGACAATTCAAAAAGGTAAAAACTCTAAAAAGATTTTTGGACAGTAACAGGAATAAAATCTTACAATACATTTAGTAAAAATATAAATTAGTGGATATTTCAAAATATGATGATAAGATTGAGGTTAGACTTTGGTTTATGTTGAAAAGGCTATAGTGGAAGTGAAAACCAAATGATACTGTAGAATTAACATTACCAATTAATCCGAAGTATTGGGAGAAACTGTACGTAATTTAGTATTAAATTCTAAGGATATAGATTTTGAAAAATGAATTTAAATATGGTGGATTTGAAACTGCAGATGATTCAAAAATTAGTTATAAACTTCTGCCTGATGAATATATTGATATAGAAGATGGACATACAGACGCTTATCAAATATATATTCATGAAGATTATGAAAGCAATTATATAGGATTTATGATAGACAGTGGATATGAAAAAGTAATTAATTCTGTCATAGAAAAATTATGAAAAGTTGTTTTATAATACTTTGAATAAGAAAATACATGGACAAGATGGTATGATCTTTAAAATCTTATGAGTATAAAGATGTTAATAAAAATGTATTATGCACAGATTTTTGGAAAGACAGATAAAGTAGAAAAACATTCATACTTATATAAAGATGGAGAAGAAGTTTTAGAGCTTACATTTGAAATTGATTTAGTAAATACGCCACTAGATTTACAAGAAAAATTAGAAAAGACTTTATTGAACTTGTTGAATCGTGAAAGTAATTTAATTATTTAATAGAAGGATGTCATAAAAATGGCAATAGAATTAGTAGCAAAGCTTAAAAACAGCAGAAGAGTTTTTGAACAGTTTAAAAGTGAAGATATAAAAATTGATGAAATATTGTGGATGCTTTGTCAAATACAAAGCCCTGAGGATAGATATAAGATAAGCAAAATTTTTGATTGAGAATGGAGCAAATGTTAATGAGATAGATTGTGAAGGATATAATGCTTACAGGTTCTATTGTCTGCTCGATTGTACTATAATAGAAGAAACAGCAATGCTATGTAAGGAACTGATAAAAAGAGGAGTGGATATAAACCATAAGGATAAATATGGACAAGTAGCATTTGTGTATATTATTAGAATGAATAATTTTAGTGATAGTGAATTGGAAGAATTATACAATTTGTTTTTATCTCAAGATAATTTGAATCTTTTAGATAAAGATAAATTCAATACGCCTATTGAGTATGCAGTAGGGCTCCATACAGAGAAAGTATATGATGAAAGGATGAAAAGTATGTTTCACAAAATAGATAAATTTTTATGAAAAAGACAGAATTTATTAAAAATGCTGGAGCAAGTGTAGTTTCTAAAAATAAAAATGACTGACACAAATGATAATAATTTTTAAAATGGAGGCTATAGTTAATATCAAAAATTTAATTCAGTAACAATGTTGGAGAATCAAGTAGAGAAAAAGTTTAATATAAAATTACCTTTGAGTTATATTAAATTTTTAGATAAGTATAATGGGGGATACTTATATGGTAAAAATTTGGAAGAAAGATGATATTACAGCATTTTTATGGTTTAGAAACTGATGGGACTCATGGTTTTGAAAAATTAGAACATTTGGAGTAATAGAAAGATTATCAAAAGAAATTATTTCCTATTGCAACAAATAGTGGAGACTACTATTCAACTGAGTTTAGATGAAAATAATTATGGTGAGATATATCTGATATTATCATGATTTCTAGGAAAGAAGATCAAAGTAGCACTGACTTTTATTGAATTTCCATTATCAATTCAAAGAGTATGAGATTGGGACTCATGAAGAAAGAGAAAAATACTATCAGAAAATGGACAGGAGATGAATTGAAATGTTAAGTCCTATTTGGAAAAGAACAAATAGAAGAATTTAGTAAGATTGTCTCAAGAAGAGGTAATTTTATAGTTTTTAAGAGCTTTATATATTTGTTGAAGGAATATATAATGAGGGAATTACAATATAATGAAAATTTGGATATATAATAGGGTCTCATACTACAAGCAAAAACTGATATACCTACTACTTTCGGATTAGTTGAAATATTGGCACCTGCTGCTCAATAGAAAATTTATCAAAATATGTAGAGGCAATTGATCATTTAATAATCAATCATAACAATGAAATTTTTGCCTAAGTATTGACTGTTTCTGGGATTAAATCATTTTCAAGTTTTAGTAAAATTTTTCATCTGTAAAAATTGACGATGATGGTATTTGAGGGTCATAAATTAATGTTACGCAACAAAATCAGGAGGATAAAGCAGATAAAAATTATTACTTTGAATGTCCAAAAGAATTTATATAATGACACAACAAATACGGCTACTTATGGTTACGACAAAATAATTTTAAGAATGGTGGTTTGAAACTGCAGACGATTCAAAAATTGGTTATAATCTTCTACGGGATGAATATATTGATCTAGAAGATGGACACAGATGCTTACCAAATATATACTCATGAAGACTATGTTAATTATAGGATTTATGATGATAGTGGACATGAAAAGTACTAATTCCGTCATAGAAAAATTATGTGAAAGTTGTTTATAATACTGAATAAGAAAATATACATGGACAAGATGGTATGGACCTCAAAATCTTATGAGTATAAAGATGTTAATATTAAATGTATTAGCACAGATTTTGAAAGACAGATAAAGTAGAAAACATTCTACTTATATAAAGATGGAGAAGAAGTTTTAGAGTTACATTTGAAATTGATTTAGTAAATACTCCATTGAATTACAAGAAAAATAAAGAAAGATTTTAAAAATTTGTTAAGTCAGTGAAAGTACTACAGAATCGAAATTATTAAAGGAAGAAATTGAAAAGATTTCTCCTTTTTGTTTGAATATTATTAATATTTGTTGAATTTAGATAATAGATAAGGATTTTTAAATATGATATAAAGTTTTGCAAAAATACGATTAGATATCTATTTTATTATAATATTGGAGAATAAATATTTTTCAAGATAATTCTTTTAGAAAATTTGCTAAATTTTTAGAAATAAAAATATAAAATAAATTTATTTTTGCTATTTGTATTATTGAGAAATATATGTTCCGGTTATTCGAAAAAGAATTGAGTTGATTTATATGATTGGCGAATTCTGCTTATTCTATGGGCAATCTACCGCATTGTCTCTCGTCGTATCTTTGGAATGGTCGATGGAAAAGAGATGGATTTAGGATATTATAATCTCATTTTCACAGATTATTATTGGCAGTTCTAGTCCGGTGCTTGGAACAATAGCTGATTTTTAAAGGCATGAAGAAAAAGATTATTTACTTTATTTTTCACTTTTTGCAATTTTTTCAACACTATTTTTATCTTATGGGTAGAATCTGGATTACCTTTATTAATGGTTTTTATGTTTTAGGATGTATAACTTTTGCAGTTCAAATATCTTTTATGATGCATTTTTAGTTGATGTAACACATGATGATAGAATGGATAAAATTAGTACTGCAGGAGTTTGGCTTCATGGATACATAGCAAGTGTAATACCTCTTTATGTTTTGTTTAGGAGCTGTTTTGATTTTGAATGAAAAAGTCCTTTAGGTTATCAAATAGGCTATATAACAGCTCTTGGTTGGTTAGGTACTACGATTCCCAATGTATAAAAATGTTGACAAGTATATGGAGTAGAGCCTGTTCCTAATCCTGTTAAGGAAAAGTCGAACAATTTTCCATACATAAATAATATTAAAAAGAACAAAGTTGTAGTTATCTTTTTATGTTCTTATCCCTTTATATTGATGGAGTAGATACTATTATAAAGATGGTAATACCTTATGCTAAAGTCCGTTTTAGATGCAGAAAAATTTGATATACTTTTCTTTTAGGAATTTTGATTTATGTTCAAATAATAGCATTCCCTTTTGCTATCATTTATGGAAGATTAGCAGAAAAATTTGGAACTAGAACCATGATTAAAGTAGGAATTATAACATATATGGTTTCTGTAATGTTTTGCTTATTTTATGAGTAATTTTAGTTCATGTTTTTATACTGTCAACATTTATAGCGTCTGCTCATGTGGAATTCAAGCATTGAGTAGAAGTTATTATCAAAGATAATACCGAAGGAAAATGCAAATGAATTTTTTGGATTCTATAATATTTGAAAGTTTGCAGTCTATAGTAGGACCTTTTTATTATGAGTTTTGATAACTACAACAACATATAACCCAAGATATTCAATTTCTTGGTATAATTCCATTATTTGTTGTTGGTTATATAATAATGTTACACTACCAAAGGAAGAAAAATAATGATTTTTAAATTTGATTCAAAAATACTGGAAAATTAAAAAGTGAATTTCAAAAGTAAGTTTGATATTGATTTTGAAGCTTTTAAAGAAAAAGAATTTGAAATTTTGAAAGAATTTTATTTCTTGCTGTGAAAAAGATGACTTTGACTTATTATATAGATTTGGAACTTTGCTTGGTACATAAGACATAAAGGTTTTGTCCTGGGATGATGATGTGATGTTTGTATGCCAAGAGGTGATTATGATAGATTTATAAAAGAGGGTAGTGAACATTTGCCATGAAAATTATTTTATACAGACGATGGAAATCTGATCGAAATATGCATTAAATTTTTGCAAAACTTCGTGATAGTAACACAGCTCTTTTTGAAAAACATGTATTGATGTTGATATAAATCATGGAGTATTTATTGATATTTTTCCTGTTGATGGATATATTAAAGGTCAAAATAAAGTTTTGATTTGAGGTTAAAGAAACCTGTTTTGAAGAGTCAGATACTAAATGCTTTTTCAAATGCACAAGGGTTTTAGCAGTTTGCTACAAATTATGAAACCATACCTAACAAATTAAAGATGATCTATATTCTATCCCAAAAAGATAATCCTAAAATTTGAGACGTGGAATATGTGGTATGCTTTGGTTGATAGTTTTATATAATTCTTTTCAAAAGAGCTTTTATTAGGAAAGAAAGGAAAAAGGTTGATTGAAAATATCGAAAGCTAATGCTCCTGAAAAATTACGATGAATATTTAAGGGTTTTTATATGGAGATTATAAGGAAATTGCCTCCAGAATCCCAAAGAGAAAATCATCATAATTTTCATTTGCAGATGTAAATAAAAGTTTTCAGAGAATATCAAGAAAAATCTAAGCTATGAGTAAAAACACAGCTGATTGCTTTTGTAGAATTTTTGAATTTTTGATAATAGTTATAGTTTTGCACTATTTACTAATTTTTGAGTTAAAATAGTTAAAACAAATAGTTTTAAAAACGAAAGTTATAAGGAGGTGTATTATGAAAGAAGTTGTTGATAAACTTAGTTGAATGGCTTAGAAATTCCGTTAGGAAGTTGATTGTAAGGATAGTATATGGGCTTAGCGGTGGAGTTGATTCAGCTGTTATTGCAGCACTTTCAAAACTTGCCTTTAATGACGAATCTTAGCTATAATGATGCCAATAAATAGTTCTGAGGAAGATGAAAAAGATGCTAAATTGGTTATTGATAAATTTAAACTTAATGCAATAAAAGTTGATTTGTCTAAAAACATATTCTGTTGAAGACTCTGTGGAAAAAGGAGATAATTAATGGCTTATGCGAATGTTGTCAAGACTTAGAAATGACAACTCTGTATTATTATACAATTAAAAAGATATTTAGTAGTTGGAACAAGTAATAAATCAGAATTTACTGTTGATATTTTACTAAATATGGGGATAGTGGTTCGATCTTATGCCACTCTAGTAGATTTTACAAAGAAGGAAATTTTTGAACTTGCAAGATTTTTGAAAGTTCCCTGAAAAAGATAATTCAAAACCACCAAGTGCAGGACTTTTTGAAAATCAAACAGATGAAGATGAAATGGGTCTTTTCTTATGATGATTTAGAAAAGTTTATTAATAATGAAAAATTAGATATAGAGGATAAAAAGAATGGTAAAATTTCAGAACATAAGAGAAATTTCGCCAAAGGATTTAGGGAGGCAATTATGCTCGTGACATAATAAGTGGAGCACGATTAAAACATAGGGAAAAGAAGATGCAAGAAGGGAAAAATATTGACAAACTTGCTTCGCTTATACACTGTTAGTAGTTAAAGAAGAGCAGATCCGAATACAACCCTGCTTTTAAAAACTGCACAGGAAAAAGCTAAAGCTGAAAATATGCCCTAATGATACATTGAAAGAGCATTAGGTGCTGGAGATGGAGATTCCAGTAACTATGAAACTATAATCTATGAAGGTTATGGACCTGAAGGGATTGCGGTAGTAGTTGAATGTTTAACAGATAATAGAAATAGAACTGCTGCAGATGTAAGACATGCTTTTTGATAAACATGGTGGAAACGTATGGACAAAAATGGTTCGGCTTTTGTTTATGTTTGAGAAAAAGGTGTTATTGTAATTTCAAGAGACTAAGCCAGAGGAAGATGATTTAATGGACTTGCTTTCAGTGAAAACGGAGCTAGTGATTTTGAATCTGATGAAGAAGTTTATACTATTTATCTGAAGTTTCAGACTTCATTATCTTTTAAGAGATGCACTACAAGAAAAGAGGATATACTTTTAGTGCCTGTGATTTGGAATATGTTCCAAGTAATAATTTACAGATTTCAAATCCTGAAAATATTAAGAAAAATGGTTAAGATGACGACCAACTTGAAGATAATGACGATGTTCAAAAATGTTTCATCATAACTGGGAAATACCTGGAGATTTGAGATGTAGAATAGCATGATATTTGCTGATTTCTCTAAGCATAATTTTTTATTTGTTTTATTATATTCGATAGATTTTATGGCTAAGGATATCTTTACTATAATAATTTTCACAATGAATATAAAATTGAAGAGGAGTCAGGGCTTTCTAAAGAATGGATAGAAGGTGCGAGTAATTCACTGGTTGAATTTTATTGAAAAGTGGAAATAAAGAAGTTTTAAAAATCATTTTAATAAAAAGAAATTTCTCATATGGAAGATGTGATATAAACTATTTAAACTTGACAGAATAGTTTATACATCTTGTTTATAATTACTTTGTTGGTAGTATATAAATTATTTAAAAAGACTTTTATTCTTTAGGTATATAAGAAAGTATATTTTAATAACTTATATATCTGTAGTTTCTTTTTAGAATATGTTCTGTTTCTTTTCGAAAGTTTTATATATTTTCATAAACTATTTTAATAATGATTTATGGCTTTGGATTATAAAACAGACTTAATGATAAGAATTTTTACCGGAAAGAAATTTTTCTTTGTTTTATTTTTAAACGTGCTTTTGTAATATTCACATATGTTGTTATAATTTATATTTTTCTTTAAATTTAAAGATTATGAATATAATTAGGAGGAAATATGGAAGCAAAAATTGATAGGTTGCTTTTTAGACTATTTGGAATAGATATAATGTGGTATGCCATTATTATTTGTTTTTAGCATTATGGCTGGACTATTTGTAGCAACAAAAACTCCAAACCTAGAAATATAGAAGAGGATGAAATTTCAAACCTTTTGCTTTCTTGCTTTACCTATTAGTGTAATTGAGCAAGAATATACTATGGGCTATTTTGGAATGGGAAAAATTATAAAGGCATTTTTATCTATGATTACTATTAGAGAAGGTGGACTTGCAACATACGGTGCTGTAATTGCAGCCGTTATTGTAGTTTACTTGGTAAATATATATTGATTTTAGAGATTTAGCAGATGTTTGTGCGCCCAGGACTAATACTGGATCGCTAATTGGAAGATGGGAAATTTTATAAATCAAGAAGCTCATGGAACTGAAACTACATTGCCTTGGCAGTTATCATAGATGGAAAAATATCATCCAACATTTTTATATGAATCTGTTAGGGAATTTATTGTATTTTTCACATTTTAATGATACATATGAGAAAAATACCAAAGAGGAGAAATTATTCTCAGCATTTTGTATGGAACTGTGAGATTTTTGTTGAAGGCTGAGAACGCACAGCCTTTATGTTTTAGGATTTGAGTTTCACGCTCGTTTATCACCTGTAGTGGTTTGTTGGGAGACTATTCTTTTTCTTTTAAATAGAAAATATGGAAAAGATATTTAAAAATTTATAATTTAATACTTATTTTAAAAATGCTAATCTACATGGATTAATCTATGTAGTATAAAAATATTAAATTTTAAAATTTTTTAAAAGTTTTGAAAATCTCCACTTTTATAATTATTTTAACATTGAAAATTACAAGTTTTATTATAAATATTTTTGTATCAAAAAGGGCTGCAAAATATGCAAAAACAGTATAAAATATAAGTGTGCAGATGTGGTTCAATATGGAGTGAAATGGAGTTAGTTTTTAGAGGTGATGGCATTGTTTATTGGAGATTTTCCACATACCTTTTAGATGATAAAGGCAGATGGATTATGCCATCAAAAATTTAGATATGAGATTTAGGAACTAATTTTGTAGTAACTCGTGGACTTGAAGGTTGCTTGTTTGTCTTTAGAGAAAAAGTGGGCTGAATTTACTGAACAACTTAACTCAAAAGGATTCAGCAAAAAGATGTTCGTTCAATTACAGATGTGTAAAGTGCAATGAATGCAGATTTAGATAAACAAGGAAGATTTTTAGTAAATAAAAATTTACGTGAATTTGCATGAAATTGAAAGAGATGTAATGATTATTGGAGTTTCTGACAGAATTGAAATTTGGTCCAAAGAAAAATGGGATAAATACAGCGAAAGCAGAATATAGATGATGCTATTATGTCTGAAATATTTGATGGTCTTGATTTTTAAGGAATTTATTTATGGAATTTAATCATACCGATAATGTTAGATGAAGTAATAGATAATTTAGATATTAAACCCAACGGAATATATGTTGATTTAACTGTTGGTGGAGCTGGCATTCAACAGAAATATTAAAAAGAATAAAATCGGGAAAACTCATTTTGTGTTGATCAGATGAAGAAGTTTTGTGCAGTTGCCAAAGAGAGACTTTATAAAAATTTCAGATAATGTTTTATTTTATGAAAGTCAATTTTTGAAAAATTTTTAAAGAAATACTAGATTACTTTTGAAATTGATAAGGTTGATGGTGTTTTATTAGATATCGGTGTTTCTTCATACAACTAGATAATGGTCAAAAGAGGCTTTTCATATGATAGATGCTCCATTGGATATGAGAATGGACAGAGGCTTAGTGCCTTTTGATGTTGTAAATTATTATAGTTCTGAGAATTTAGAATATATTTTTATAATCTATGTGAAGAAAAAATGGACAAAAAGAATTGTAGAATTTATTGTTAATTATAGGAAGGAAAAGTTGATAGAAACTACCTTTGAATTAGTTGGATATCATTGAAAGAGCTATTCCGAAATCAGTTAGAGCTAAAGGGAGACATCCTGCAAAGAGAGTCTTCCAAGCTATAAGGATTGAGGTTAATGAGAGAACTGGAGTTATTAAAAAGGTATTCCGACATTGTAGAAAAGACTAAATGAAGATGGTAGATTATGATTATAACTTTTCACTCTTGGAAGACTAGGATCGTTAAAGATCTCGTTTAAAGAGTTTGGCAAGAGGTTATTTGTCCCGAAAGAATTATATGTTTGTGTTTGTAATAATAGCCAAAATAAAAATCTTAACTAAGAAACCTTTAGTACCTTCCAAAGAAGAAAGTGAATGAAAACCAAGATCAAAAAGTTCAAAAATTGAGGGTTTGTTCAAAAATTTAGGAGGATGATTTATATGAGTATGGCTCAAGTAAAATATATGAATGTTTCAGGCGAGAGAATTTTCAGAAAAAAAGAGCCTCATGAGAATTACCAGAGAATCCAGTTTATATAAAATATTACACTTTTTATATTTACTTTTATTACATTAACTTTTAGTGTAGTAATTTTTATATGGATATCTAAATATTGCTCAACAAAATAGAATAATAAATACACTAAACTCTGAAATTCGCTCGTTAGAAACAGAAAGAGATGATAATTATATGAAACTTGAGCCTTATAAATCTGTAGATAGAATTGCAAGGATTGCAAGACTTAATTACAATATGGATTTTCCTAAAAGGAACAAGTTAAAATATTTGGATAAGATTGATTAATTTATTAAACTTAGACAAGGGGAGTTTTAAATGAAAAATAAGAAATAGCTATCAAAAATAAAACGTCTCCTCTCGTTCGGTTGTTTTATTTTTGTATTTTTATCATACTTTTTCAGTGTAAGTGATTACATAAACTGGCATATTTACAGCTATATTCAAGAAATCAAATATAGTGTTGAACAACTTTAAAGATTCGGTTAATTATACACCACTTGAAGCAAAAGAGGTTCTATTTTTGATAGAAATGGAAATATCTTAGCTAAGAGTATAGTGTTTATAATGGATATTTTTCTAACTTTTGATTATAACTGTTATAAAAAGTCTAGTAGGATAAAGATATCTGAAACACGAAAAGTTAGATCAAAATTTTGATATATTGCAGTTGAATAAAGAAGAAATTTTTGAAAAAGCTGATCTAATATAACAACTTATTAATAGATATAACAGAAGAACAAAAGTGCTGTTATTAAATCAAAAATTTCACTTATTAGTAAGTGTCACTAACAGTAAAGAAGTATATTTTTCTGTTCTAGAATATGATAAAAATTTAAACTTTATTCTCAAAAAGCCAAAGAAAGCAGAAGAAAAGAAACTAGATGAAATTTTTCAGCTCTTGAGTTTGGATAAGAAAAATATTTGACAGAGCTGATAGAGGAACGACTTAAAATAAAAAGAGTATTAGTCCCTGAAGTAGCTAAAAGAAATTAAAGAGATAAATTCTCTATAATCAGTGTTGAAATAGAACAAAGAGAAACTATATAGATGGAACTTAGCACCTTTTGTGTTGGGCATGCAAATGAAAAACGGGGACAAAGTGGAATTGAAAAATTATCTAAATGATTCTCTTTCAGGAACAAATGATCCCAAAAGAGTTATAAGAGAAAATCTTAATAAAGTCAGTAGAGGATGTTGTTGAGGCAAAAAGATGGTAAAAGATATATATTTAACTATTGATAGTACTATTCAAAAGTATGTTTTCAGAATATGCAAAGCAATATTATGATGAAGAAAAACCAATTAAGATGAGCATTATTGTTTCAGATGTAACAAATGGTGATATACTTGTATGGATAGTTTTCCAAAATATGATACTAATAATCCTAATGTTCCTCTTGATGACAATGCACTTAAAGAATTGGAAAATTTAGATGAAAAGAGAAGTTGAAAATATTTTTCTATGTGGAGAAAATCCTAGTTGTAAGTGATGCTACGAACCTGGTTCTGTATTTAAACTGCATACAGCGTCTTCATCTTTTAGAAGAAAGAACAGATACTTTAGATTCAACTTTCTTTGTAATGGATTTATAAGAGATATTCCAGGAGTTACTCTAGATGTTTTAACTGGCAAAATCCACATGAAGGAAACTTTTACTGATGCTTTAGATAACAGTTGTAACCTTGCTTTTGTTCAAATGGTTAGACATTTGGGAAAAAGAAAAATTTTATAGATATATAAATGGTTTTTGGTTTTGGAATAAAACTGGAATAAATTTACTCGGGAGAATCCAATGGACAAATTCCAAAATCTATATCCGATATAGGAGCTGCTGAACTTGCAACAATGAGTTATGGACATGGTTTCTGCAACTCCTATTCAAATGATTATGGCTGCAATGCAGTGGTAAATGGAGGCAATTGTATTAGAGCCTCAAATTGATATTAAAAACGTTGAAAAAGATAAGATAATAAACTTAAAATAAAAGAAAATGAAGCTATTGTTAAAAATCAAATTATCTCAAAGGAAAACAAGTGATAAGATGAGAGAGCACTTATGGAGCATGGTGTAACAGATGGTATTGTTAAAAAGTTTATTCTAATAATGTAAGAATTGGTGGAAAATCCGGGACAACAATAAAAGCAGTAAATGGTAAATATGATGACAAAAAACTATTGCTTCACTTTATATAGCTTTCCTATTGAAAATCCAAAATACAGTATTTTGTAATTGTATTTTGATGAACCCCAAAGCAATGTAGTAGTGGGACTAGGTGTTTTGTGCTCCATTAGCTAAAAAAACTAGCAGAAAAATAGCTGAGTATAAACAAATAGCTAAAACAAACAACGAAAAATGGAATAGTTAGAAAAACTAAAAGTTCCAGATGTTAGAGGGCTAACTTTAGAATATGCTGCTGATGTTTTGAGGTCAATTTTAAATTACAGTGTAGAAGGAGCTAGTTCTCCAAAATCAGTGGTTACCGGACAAAGTGAAGAACCTCAAAAGAATTTAGTTGAGGGAAGTACAGTTAAATTAACTTTTTATCAGATGATAAAAATGAAAAATTATTAGTTGTTGATTTTTCGAAAATGACATACCAGCAAGCTATGGATGTTGTAAATAAAATGGGGTATAAATCATAAACTTCGGGAGGTAAAGGAAAATTTGTATCTTCGAATAAAGAAATAGGAAGTTATATTTCAAAAGATGAGGAGTTAGTACTAACCTTTGAGGATTAATTTTGGGAGATGAAAATAAATGAGAATATCAAATTTACAATAGGGAGTATTTTATTAGCTTTTTCTAACGATTATAATAGCAAAAATATTCTATTCCTTATTTAAGAAAATTTAACTTAGACAAAATATCAGAGATGACGGGCCACAAAGTCATTTATCTAAAGCTGGAACACCAACAATGGGTGGGTGTTCTTTGTAATTGCACACTATTACAACATTTGTTTAGGAAACTTTTCTAAAGAAGTATTTGCAGTATTAATTGAGATATTAGGTTTTGCTTTAATTGGATTTTAGATGACTTTTTCAAACTTGTTATGAAAAAGATGCTTGGGTTTAACTGAAATTCAAAAATTGATAATTCAATTTATAATCAGTATAGTTGTAATTTTATTTATAGAAAAAGTAGTAGGAACAGATTTTAAGATATCACCTAATTCCTTTTGTAAAAGGAGCAGTTAATTTTAGTTGGTTTATATATCCTATACCAATTTTGTAATGATTGAACTGCAAATGCAACGAATTTTAATAGATGGATTGGACGGACTTTCATCCTCTGTTTCGTCACCTGTATTTTTAGGTCTTGGTAATATAAATGCATCTAGATTTCCAAGTGTTGAGTTTTCTCTTTAGTATTTATGGCAAGTTTAATGGGTTTTGTTATGTTAACTCATATCCGGCTAGAGTATTTATGGGAGATACTGGCTCAATGGCTTTAGGTGGCAATAGCAACAATATGTATATTAAATGGAATGATTTTTACTTGCTCTATTATTGTGGAATATATGTTATGGAAGCATTATCTGTAATTATTCAAGCTATTAGTTATGAAAACCAGAAATAGAGTTTTCGATGAGTCCTATACATCATCATTATGAATTAAAAGGGTATGAGAGCTCAAATCGTCACAGCTTTTGCTGCAATTAGTGAATCTTGTCAATTATATCCGTATATTTGTACTATAATATATAGATAGGAGTATTTTATGGAAGTTGGTAAATAAGAAGATTTTAGCTGTGGATTAGGATTATCTGAATTTCAACTATAAAACTCTTAGCTCTTTAAAAGCTGATGTATATTGTTATGATGATAAAGAAAAACAGAATTACAAAATGTTTTTGAAAGCTTGAAAAATTATAATTTTTCAATTTATAAAAATTATAAAGATTATAATTTTTAATTTTATAGTTAAAAGTCCAGAATTAAACCTACTAATGAAATAATTGAATATTTTTATAATAAAAAGTTCCAATCTATACGGATGGAATTAGCCTATACTCTATTTCCAAAAAGAAAAAATTATTGCTATAACTGGAACTACTGGAAAACTACTACGACATGTTTTAGTTGGAGAGATTTTTCAAAACCGCAAATATAAAAATCGAAAAGTAAATGGAAATATTGAGTTGAATGCTTTTGGGAAATTTTTAATTCAGATGATGAACTGCACATCATGAAGCTAGTAGTTTTCAACCGCATAATGTCGAAAAATTTAAACCTTTTATAGCTTCTATTGGAAATATAACTCCCGATCATATTGATTGGCATGGAAGTTTTGATAATTATATAGACGATAAATTAAAATATTTAAAAATATGGATAAAAACAGGAATCTTATTTTAAATATTGATGATGAAATTTTTAAGTAAGATTGATGTAGAGAATACTAATGTAACAAAAATTTCTTTAAAAAGATAAAAATGCAGATTTTTATTTATGAAAATAATTTTTATCATTATGATAAAAGCTATTTTCTATGAAAGATTTAAAAATTTTAGGAGAGCACAATGCTCAAAAATGTTTTAATTTCTTTTGGCAATCTGTTATAATTATGGTATAATTATGGATACCATAATTTTTACATGTAAAAATTTTGGTGGCGTTGAACATAGAATTGAGTTTGTTAGAGAATTAAATGGGATAAAGTTTTATAATGACTCGAAAGGAACAAATGTGGATTCAACTATAAAAGCTCATAGAAGCTTTAGAAAAACCTATTATACTAATTTTAGGTGGATATGATAAAAATGTGGATTTTAACTCCATTATTTGAAAAGTTTTAATGTCAAGGTAAAGGCACTAATTTTAGTTGGCGATACAAAAATATAAATTTTTATGATACAGCAAAAAGAAAAATGAATTCGAAAATAATATAATGGTTGAAGATTATAATGAAGTTGTAAAAATGTTTTGAAATTGCAGAAAGTGGAGATAATATTTTACTTTCACCAGCATCTGCAAGTTGGGACATGTTTAAAAAGTTATGAAGAAAGAGGAAATTTATTTAAAAAGTTGGTAAATGAGTTGTAATGAATAGATATGATAAATACACTAAAAATTAGTCATGGTTGTACTATTTCCTTCTGTTTGGAGGTGTAATGGTATTTAGACATGTTGGCCTTATAGCTACAGACTGAAGGGAATGAAATAGAAATAATAAAAAGCATGCATTATTTGTAGCTTTATCTATTATATCTATATTTATTTTTCATTAAGTGAATATTTTAAAACTAAAAAATAGCAAAATAATTTTTATATTAGTTTTTGGTGGGTTTTTAGTGTATTCTCCAATAGGAGTTAATGTTTATAATGCGAGAAGATGGATAAAAGTAGGGCCTTTAACATTTATGCCTTCTGGACTTTATGAAAATTGTATCTATAATGTTAATGGCTTTATATTATTGATAAATATAAGAACAAGTTTACTTTTAAAAATGTGTTTTTAAATATTTAGTTATTGTCGGTTTAGCATCATTCTCGTTATGATTCAACCTGATTTTTCAAATACGTTGATAATTATTGAACTATTACAGCTATGTATATAATAGCCGGGATGGATAAAAAGGCAATAATGTTTTCTGGACTTGGAATATCTATTGCAAGTTTTGAGTAATATATTTATTAAATTCAGGATATAGTAGGACTAGTAGAATTCAAGCCTTTATAAATCCTTTAAAGTATAGAGATTCAAAAATCATGGTAACTGATAAAATCACTTTTTGCTATTACAAATGGTTCTTTTGGGAGTTGGTCTTGGTAATGGAAGGCAAAAATATACTTTATCAGAAGCACATAATGATTTTTATTTTCGCAACTATTGCAGAAGAATTTGGATTTGTAGGATCTGTATTTTAATGGAGTATACATTTACTTAGCATATTTAGGAATAATGATTTCAAGAAATGTTAAGAATTTATATGGAAAGATGGTAATACTTGGTATAACATTCTCAATTGATTACAAACATTAGTTAATATTGAACGGCTACTGGGTCAATTCCTCCAACAGAGTAACTTTACCTTGTGAGTTATGGCATCATCATTGGTTATGACTTCAATAATGATTGGAATTATTTTGGGAATAGTTAGACATGATACTAAAGGGAGATAATATGAAAGTTGTAATATCAGGAGGAGGTACAGGAGGACATATATATCCCTGCTGTTGCAATAATTGAAGAATTAAAAAGATTAGATGAAAAATGTAGAAATTTTATATATAGGTTCTAAAAATAGTATGGAAAGTGAGTTAATCCCAAGTTTAAATATAAATTTTTCAAATCTATTGAGGTTCATGGGGCTTCCAAGAAAAATTAATAGGAAGTTTTTAAATCGATTTTTGTTTTGTTTAAGGGATTATCACAAGCGATCTTAAAAAGAATTTAAGCTCTGATGTTGTTATTGGAACCGGTGGTTTTGTAACAGACCTGTTTTGTATAAAGCACATAAACTTGGTATTTATACAATTTTTTCACGAACAAAAGAGTTATCCTGGAATCACAAATAGAATTTTATCAAGATATGTAGATTCTATGGCTGTTACTTTTAAAAGAATCAATTAACTTAAAAATAATGAAAAATGTGATGTTACAGGAAATCCTATTAGAAACAGATTTCAAAATCTAGATAGAAAAGACTCTTTAAAGTTTTTGAACTTGATGAAAAATTCCCAAAATATTTTTCCTTTGGAGGAAGTAATGAAGTGAAGAACTTAATAAAGTTGTTTTTGGTATTTTTAGATAAATTTTATGAAAATGCTCAAATTTCTTTAATTCATATAACAGGAAAAAGCAATTATGATAAATTTTTAGAAGAAATAAAAACAAAATATATAAAATAGGGAAGAATGTAAAAATTTTGCCCTATATGATTGAGATGGATAAGGCTTATGGGGGTTTCAGATTTAGTTATAACAAGTTCTGGAGCAATTACATTAGCTGAAATATCAAAATAGGTTTGGCAAGTATTTTTAATTCCAAAAGCATATACTACAGAAAATCATCAAGAATTTAATGCAAGGGCATATAAGTGATATTGGTGCTGCTGAGCTTTATACTTGAAAAAGAATTAAATTTGATTTATTGTGGGAAAAATATAGAAAAATAATTTTTGACGATAATAAACTTGAGCAAATGAAAGAAAATGCTAAAAAGTTGGCAATGCCAAATGCAGTTAATGATTTTGTTTCAATATTTTTATGATAAATTTAAAGGAGATAGATATGTCTGATGATAACAAAAAGGAAAGAAGCCTCAAAATATTTGTAAAAGTAACAATTCTGACAGTTCAATGAACGACGAATTTTACGAATATGATAAATTAAAAGCTACAATAATGTTTTAGATGAGTCTTTTTGAAGATTTCAAAAGCGTAGATTTTTGAAAAATTGAATTATGAAAAAGAACATCCTGTTTCTGAAGAAATGGATGATGAGATTTTTCATCTGATGATATTATTGAAGATGAAGTTATTCAAGAAATTCTGAAGAAATGGTGGATACAGAAGAAAAATGAAAACCATAGTTTTAATGATGAAACTTTGAATGATGATTCAGATGAACAATTGATTTTGACGAAGACGATGATGATTTTGAAGTTTAGACTCTGAGGAAGATTATATTTCAAATGAAGATTCTGAAATTGGATTATCAGATGAAGAAATTAAAGATGAAGAGGATTCAATTTTTAATCAATATGGGATATCTAATACAGAAGAGTCAGGAAAAGAAGAAAAATTACGATTCGTTATTTTATAAAAATGAGGAAGCTGAGAATGAATTAGAAGACGATGATGACTTTGGAAGTTTAGACGATGAAGTCAATATGACACAACCTGTTTATATCAATGTTAGTCAAAAGGCGAATTATTATGACGAAGTTGATGATGAATCAGAATATGACGAAGACGATGATGAGTACTATATTGATAAAAAAGGAAATAAAAAGAAAAAGAAGAAACGGTATAAGAATATTCTTTAAATTTATATTGGTATTTTTTATTAGCATGTGCAGCATTAATGGTTTATTTTTGGGCTTTACTCATGATTTATTCAAAGTTGATTACATAAATGTAGTTGGAAATGTTGCAAAATAATAAAGAACTCATAGTTTCTAAAAGTGGAGTCAAGGTTGGTGATAATATATTTTTAGCATCTTCACAAAATTAAGAAAAACTTAAAAAGAACTTCCTAATATTGAAGATGTGAAGGTAAGAAAAATTATCCTAATATAATTGAAATAGAAGTAAAAGAAAATTATGTTAGCTCTTATATAAATACTGCTAGTGGATTAACTACTATAGACAATTATGGAAGGTTAGAGAGGTTGGAGCTGATAATTCTAAAAGCATCAGGTGTTCAATTAAAAGGAATTACTGAATCAGACTTAAAAAGTAGGAGAAGAATTTTCAAAAGATAATACCAAAGTTCAATTTTTAAAAGATATTTTAGAAAAAGAATATTATCATAGTATTATTAGTATTGACTTTACAAATGATAAAGAAATAATAATAGAATTTAAAAACGATTTAAAAAGTAACTTTTGAGGGATTTAAATGATTATGCTAAAAGACTCAAATTATTGGAATTTTAATTAAAAATTCAACTTGAGGGTATAAATGCAAAAAGAAATTATATTAAATGTTGGAGAAAATCCAATAATTGTAAAAATAGTGGAATTTTTATTTAAAAATTTAGTATAATAACAATGGTTACCTAAAAATAAGTAGAAAAGAATATAGGAGGAAATTAAAAATGGCATTTGAAATGGAAAATATGTACAAATGGTTTAGCTAAAATTAAAGTATTTGGTGTAGGGTGGTGGTGGAAACAACGCTGTCTCAAGAATGAAGGAATCTGGTTTAAGAGGAGTAGACTTTGTTGCAGTAAATACTGATAAACAAATTTTTGAATTCTATTGATATAGAAACAAAAATTCAAATTGGAGAAAAATTAACAAGAGGACTTTGAGCTGGAGCAAATCCAGCTATTGGAGAAAAAGCAGCAGAAGAAAGTAAGGACGAGATAAAAACAACTCTTGAAGGAACTGATATGGTATTTATAACTGCCGGAATGGGTGGTGGAACAGGAACAGGTGCTGCTCAGTAGTTGCGGGCATTGCTAAGGAAATGGAATCTTAACAGTTGGTGTAGTTACAAAAACCATTTACTTTTTGAAGGAAAAAGAGCTATTCAAGCTGAACAAGGTATTGAAGCTCTTAAAGAAAAAGTTGATACATTAATCACTATTCCTAATGATAAATTAACTCAAATTTCTGAAAAAGAGAACAACAATGTTAGAAGCATTGCTATGGCTGATGAAGTTTTTAATGAATGGTATTCAAGGTATTTCAGATTTAATAGCTGTTCCAAGTATAATTAATCTAGACTTTGCTGATGTTAAGTCTGTAATGGAAGATCAAGGCGTTGCTCATATGGGTATCGGTAGAGCAAGTGGAGAAAATAGAGCTATTGAAGCCGCAAAAATGGCAGTTAACAGTCCATTACTTTGAAAACTACAATTGATGGAGCTAAAGCAGTTCTTCTTAATGTTACTGCTAATGTTGGACTTTTTGAAGCCTCATGAAGCTGCAGAATTAATTAGAGAATCTATAGATGGAGAAGCTAATGTTATCTTTGGTACAGGAATTGATGAAACACTTGGAGATGATATCAAAATTACTGTTATTGCAAACAGGATTCGATCCACTAGTTTCTGGTGGAATTAGAAAACCATCAGGGTATGGAAAAAAGACTCGGCAGATAGATGATGGATTAGATATTCCAAGTTTCTTAAGATAATGAAATGTCCTAATTGCGGAGCAGAAACTACAAGAGTTTTAGACTCAAGAAATTCGAACGATAAAACTTATGTTAAGAGAAGAAGAGTTTTAGAGGGCTTTGTAATTATAAGTTTACAACTTATGAGAAAATGCCAGAGTTTGTAATTTTTGTATTAAAAAGATGGGTCTAGACAAATCTTTTCTAGAAATAAAGTTTTTTGACATAAAAAAATGCTGTGAAAAAAAGAAATATTCAAGATAAAGAGATTGAATCTGTTATAGATAGCATTGAAAAAGATATTAGACAAAAACTACAAAAATGAAATTAAGTCAACTCAGATTGGGGAATTGGTTTTGAAATATTTAAAATCGCTTGATGAGGTTTCTATGTTCGTTTTGCCGCAGTATACAAGGATTTTAAAGATATAAAATCATTTATGGAATATTTACAAAGAGAATTTTAAGAGATGAATTATCAGTTCATCTCTGAAATAATATAATTTTTATAAAATATATTTACTAAAAAGTAACAAGAGATAGCTAGTTATTGTCAATTTTAATTTATCAAATTATGATAAAATAATAGTGATTTTGATTAAGATTTTTAATTTATTTTTTGACTTAAATGTCGGGGGAGTATTTTTATGATATTAAAAATGTAATTATTTTTAGTTTTTATTATTGAATTTGTAGGGTTTAGGATTAATTTTTATGATCAAGTGTGGAAAGAGGGGAAAATTAGAAAAGAAAGAGAAAAATACTACATTGTAACAGATATAAATCATAATGATGTTTTTAAAAATTGAAAAATATCTTTCTTCTCAGGAATTAAATAAAATTGTTATTACTAAAGTTGAAAAATGATAAAAATATATAATTGAAGAAAAACTAATGGATGATGTAATTTCAAAGTTAGATTTTAATAAATTTATTTCTAATTCTAAACTCAATATGGGAACAGAAGATATAACAATATTATTTGAAAGTAATAATAATACTTTTGAGTATTACCTTTTATCTGCTGAAGACAGGACGGCTACTTTTAAAAATATAATGATTATTCGTTTACAATAACTGTTTCAGATGAGTTTTATAATTTTATTTATGAGTTATATTCTAGAATTTCTTAGAATGGGAGTTTTTATGAACATAAAAGGAATTAATTGAAAAACATGGAGATTATAACGAAAATTGTTAATTTTTGAATTTTTAACGGATAAAAACTTTTGAATTAAAGATGGATTTAAGATTTTGTAAGTTGATTCTATATATAATGAATTTTAGAAATAATTGAAAAAAAGAAACAAAATTATCCATTACAATACATTTTTGGAAGATGGGAGTTTTATGATTTGGAGTTATTTGTTGATGAATCAGCTTTTAATTCCAAGATTTGAAACTGAAATTTTGGTTGATGAAATTTTTAAAATTGGACTCGTAAAAAGGATAAAATTTTAGATATAGGCTGTGGAAGTGGAGCTATAAGCCTTGCACTGGCAAAAATTTAGAAAAAAATCTTATATTTATGGTATTGATATAAGTAAAGAAGCTATAATTTTATCAAAAAGAAATAAGGAAAAATTAAATTTACAAAATGTGGTTTTTTGAAAGTGATATTTTTTTCAAATGTAAGTGAGCAAAATTTTTGATATTATAGTCTCAAATCCTCCCTATATTGATGAAGCCGAAATGAAAACTCTAGAAAAGAATTATCTTTTGAGCCCTCAAAAATGCTTTATATGGTGGGAAAGACGGATTGTTTTTATAGGGAAATAATTAATAACTCTTTGTATTTCTTATCCGATAAAAGGAGTTTTTGGCTTTTGAAATTGGATATAATCAAATGGAAATTATTTCTAATTTATTGATTGAAAAAGGTTTTGAGATTTTGCTTCAAAAAGGATTTTGCAGGTTTTTGATAGAATAATAATAGCTAAGAGGAGATGAAATGAGTTTAATTAGCTTATTTTTAGTGTTTTTATTTATAGGAACATATAATTTTTGGCGGAGGATATGCAATGATTCCTCTGATTATATCTATGGTTGTAGATAACATGCCTGGATTGGAAATGTCTGACTTTATAAATTTTTGTTACACTTTCGTTACGCTGCAGCCAATCGCTATAAATCTTGCAACATTTGTTGATATACAGTTGGTAATGGGGTTTTAGGCTCTATACTTACAACGATGGCAGTTGTTTTACCAAGCTTTGTTTTAATAACTTTAATTGTTTTTATGAAAAATTTAAAGATAATATACATATAAAAAAATTTTTGTTGGAATTAGACCAATTGTACTTGGATTAATTGCATCTAGTTGTGTAGCTGTTGTTGATTCTGATTTTTATACAATATATTCAATTATTACTTTTGGAATAATATTTTACCTAACTACTTATAGAAAATTACATCCGATAATTGTAAATTTTTAACAGGCTTAATAGGAATGTGGATTGTTTAGAGGCAATTATGTTATTTCAATTATTTAAGACATTTTTGTGGATAAGCACTCTGACTGTTGGTGGTGGAGCAGCTATGATTCCGGTTATAAACAAAGAAATTGTAGAAAAACGGAAATATATGACTCAAGAAGAGTTCTTAGATGCACTTGGTATTGCACAAAGTGTTCCAGGAGTTTTTGAGCTGTAATATCAGTATTATCGTAGGGTATAAGATAAAGGGATTAGCAGGAGCTTTTAGTTTGCTTATTTTTTGCTCAATTTTTTCCTGCTTTTATATCAATTCTTATAATAGCAATATTTTTTTAAAGACATGAGTACAAACCACTCATGTGAGTAAATTTTTTAGCGGTGAAACCTGCTTTTAATCGCAGTTTTAGCATCAGCAGTTATAATACTTGGGGAAAAAGACAAGGTCAAAGCTCGTCCATTATTTAATTAGCCTAATAGTTTTTAATTTTAGTCAGTTATTTTAAATTAAGTCCGTTTCTTGTAATATTTTTTTAGGTGGATTTGGTTATGTTTTGTATTGCAAGTTTTTAGTGGATAGACATTAATAAATATGTTAAAATAATTGTATCTGAATTTGGAGGAAATTATGATTGATGATAGATATAATGAAGAAAAATGAAAAAATTTTTAAAAATTTTTGGGATTATGCAAAAGTTGTAATTATTGCACTTTTGATAAGTTTTGGAATAAAACATTTGTTGTTACAAGTACAGTTGTTGATGGAAGAAGTATGAATCCAACTGTAAATCATGGGGATAGACTTATGGTTAATAAATTGTTTTTATGAAGAAGAATATAACTCGTGGGGATATTATTGACTTTTATGTTCCTGATGCAAAAATACTATTTAAAGAGAGTTATTGCAGTTGAAGGTGATACTGTTGAAATAATTAATGATAGAATTTACTTAAATGGAAAAATACTGGAAGAGAACTATGGGCACAAAGTTACTTCTCCACATAATGACAATACAAAATGGGAAATACCTAAAGGTTATGTTTTTCGTTTTGGGGGATAATAGATCAAATAGTAGAGATAGTAGAGATTTAGAGTCGTTTCTGAGATCTGATATTGTTGGGAAGGTTATATTTAGATATTATCCCTTTTAATAATTTGGGAGGGCTAAAATAATTTATGAAAATAGAACAGAAGAATATTAGAAATTTTTCTATAATTGCGCATATGATCATGGTAAATCACACTTGCTGACAGATTAATAGAAAAACAGGAATGATGACTAAAAGAGAAATGGAAGAACAGGTTTTAGATAGTATGGATCTTGGAAAGAGAAAGAGGAATTACTATAAAGTTAAAAAGCTGTAAAACTTTTCTACAAAGCAAAAGACGGAGAAACTTATGTTTTAAATCTTATTGACACGCCAGGCATGTAGATTTTACTTATGAAGTATCAAGAAGTCTTGCTGCTTGTGAAGGAGCTATTTTAGTTGTAGATGCAACTCAAGGTGTTGAAGCTCAGACTCTGGGAAATGTATATTTAGCACTAGAACAAGATTTGGAAATTTTACTGGTTATAAATAAAAATAGATTTACCGTCTGCGAGAATAGATGAAGTAAAAGAAGAAATTGAAGAGATAACAGGATTTGATACGGATGGAATTCCTCTGGTTTCTGCAAAAGATGGACTCAATATTGAAGATGTACTAGAAGATATTGTAAATAATGTTCCTGCTCTTACTGGAGATGAAAATGCACCACTTAAAGCACTTATTTTTGATTCATATTATGATTCATATAAAGGCGTTGTTTCCTATGTTCGTGTAGTTGAAGGAACTTTAAGAGAGGGAATGACAATTTATATGATGGCAACTAAAGGAAAATTTGAAGTAACCGAAGTTGGTTATACTGCATCAGGAAATGTTCAAACGGGAGAGCTAAAAGCAGGTGATGTAGGATATGTAGTTGCAAGTATAAAGAATGTAAAAGATGCAAGAGTTGGAGATACTATTACAGATTTTGAAAATATGACTGACTCTGCATTACCGGGATATAAAAAAGTTATTCCAATGGTTTATTGTGGAATTTATCCGGCAGAAGGAGAAGATTTTAATAGTGTAAGAGAAGCTTTAGAAAAACTTCAAGTAAATGATGCATCTCTATCTTTTGAACCTGAAAGCTCTGTTGCACTAGGTTTCGGATTTAGATGTGATTTTTGGGACTTTTGCATATGGAGATTATTCAAGAAAGACTTGATAGAGAATTTGATTTGAACATAATCACAACAGCTCCATCAGTAATCTATAAAGTTGCTAAAAACAGGAGAAACTTGAAATTCAAAAACCCAAGTAATTTACCTAAAGAAACTGAAATAGAATATATGGAAGAGCCGATTGTTGAGGCAAATATTATGACTCCAAAAGACTATGTTGGAAACCATTATGGACTTATGTCAAAAATAAAAGAGGTGTTTTTGAAAATATGGAATATCTCGATCAACATAGAGTAAGTCTAAGATATATTTTGCCATTGAATGAAGTTATTTATGATTTTTGATGCATTAAAATCAAAAACTAAGGGATATGCCTCACTTGATTACGAATTAAAAGGATATCAACGTTCAGATTTAGCTAAATTGGATATTTTAATTAATGGAGATTTAGTTGATGCCTTTTCAATAATAGTTCATCGTGAAAAATCTTACGAAAGAGCGAGAAATATAGTTGAAAGACTTAAAGATGAAATTCCTAGACATCAATTTGCAGTACCTATTCAAGCTTCAATAGGTTCTAAAGTAATCGCCAGAGAAACTGTAAGAGCTTTGAGAAAAGACGTACTTGCAAAATGTTATGGTGGAGATATTTCAAGAAAGAGAAAATTGCTTGAAAAACAAAAAGAAGGTAAGAAGAAAATGCAACAAATTGGTAGCGTAGAAGTACCACAACAAGCCTTCTTAGCTGTATTAAAATATGATGAAAATAGATTAAAAAGCCTATTGTATGATAGGCTTTTTTGCTTAATAGGAGAAAAAAATGAAAAATTAGGATTATATATTCACATTCCTTTTGTGATAAAATATGTAATTATTATGACTTTACTGCATTTCAAGGTGCAAAATTTCAAAATTGAAGAATATGTTGAGGCTCTGAATAAGGAAATAGAGTTAAAAGGAAATAAAGACTTTTAATTGATTCTATTTTTATTGAGTGGAACTCCAGCTTTTATTGACGTAGAATATATTTTTTAAAAATTTTTAGAAAAGTAAGAGAATTTTACAGTTCCGATAATATTGAAATATCCATTGAAACAAACTGAAAAACTTTTTGATATTAGAATACTATAAAAAGCAAAAATAAACAGAGTATCAATAGGAGTTCAAAGTTTTAATGATAAAAATTTTAAAAAGAACTTGAAGAAATCACAATTCAAAAGAAGCCTTTGGAGAGCATTGAATTGGTAAAAAAATTGGATTTGATATAAATTTAGATTTAATTTTTGGCTATCAAAGTCAAACTATTGAAGATATTTTTATATGACTTGGAAATGGTAAAAATATAAATCCGAACATATCTCGTATTATGCTTTGATTATTGAAGAAAAGACGAAATTTAAAGCACTACAAAAATGCGGGAAAATTGAATTTTTTTAGATGAGAATACTGAAAGAAAAATGTATCATTTAATCGTAGAAAAATTAGAAAAATAGGACTTAAATAATATGAAGTTTCAAATTTTTCTAAAATTGAAAAGAATCTGTTCACAATAAAAATATTGGAATTGTAAAGAGTATTTAGGACTTGAATTTCTGACATTCATATTTGAATGATGAAAGATTTTCCAATACAGTTGACTTTGCAAAAATATATAAAAGAGTTACAAAAAGGAAATATTCCTGTAGATTTTAGAGAAAAATTGGATATTTTAACTAAAAATTTGAATATATAATAATGAAGATGCGTTTAAAAGATGGTTTTTGATTTCAGATTATAATAGACTTTTTGAATCTGACTTTTTAGAAGAGAATAAAAAGTTGTTGAAAGAGGATTAGAAAATAATGTAGTAGAAATTAAAGATGGTAGAATATATTTTACAAAAAGGCTTTGACATAATGGACAGTTTTGTAGATATTTGTTAGAGGAGTTATGAAGGCTGTATTGATATGGATGGTGTACTTATAGACTCAGAAATGTTTTTATATGAAGGAACTTACGATTGATTTCTAAAAAGGGGTTTAATGGAGAACTTGAAGACACTTTTTAGACTAATCGGTACTAATATGGAAGGAACATATAATTTGCTTTTATGAAATGCTTAATAAAAATATACAATTTCAGAGATAGAAGAAGAAAACAGAAAGTATTTTTAGAACATCCAATTGACTACAAGGCAAATTTTTAAACTTTTGTAAAAAGAAATTTTAATATTTTTAAAAGAGCATAAAATAAAAATTGCAGTTTGCTCATCAAGTCCTAAAAAGACAATTGAAAAAGCACTAAAAAGAATGTGAGATTTTAGAATACTTTTGACTTTATAGTAGCTCAGATGAAGTTGAAAAAGTAAACCTAATCCGGATGTTTATTTAAAGGCATGTGAGGTTTTAAAGGTTTCTAAGGAAGATGCTGTAATAGAGGACTCAACAATGGGAATAGAAGCTGGTAAAATGCAAACATAAAAAGTAATAGCAATAAAAGATAAATTTTTGGACAAGATCAAACAAAAGCCGATTACATTTTTGAAAAATTTAGGCAAAGTTTTTGAATTTTTAAAGAGGAAATTGACTAAATTATTTTTAAAAATATCTTTACTTACTTCTGCTGTGAATAAAATTGAATTAATCTAATTAATGGGTTATAATTGGAATATATGTTAAACGAGGAGAATAAAAATGATACAAAGCAATAGCATAATAGTCGAAGATATGATTAAAGAAATAGAAGTAGAACTAAAATCACTAAGAAAATGTAGTAAGTATAAGTTTGGATTTTAGTACAACAGTTATAGCAAATCGAAAAATAAAACAATCTATAAGTGAATGAATATCTATTACTTCAGAAATAAAAAGGATTCTTTGAAATTTCATTAAAAAGTTTCAGTAGTTGAATCAACATTAGCAGATAATGAAATAGAGAAAAATTTTTTAAAAAGATAAATATAATACATGAAAAAATTATACATAAAAAGAGTATGGAGTATTAAAAATGAAAGAGTTAGAAAGAGAAAATGAATTTATAAAAAGATAGGTTAAGAAAAATAAATAATTTTAAAATAGAATTTGAAGAATATACAAGAAAAGAAAAGAAATAAAAAGAAAAATAAACTATGGAAAATTCGATATGAAAATTCAAGGTTTTGATGAACTTTTTAAGAGAAAAATTAAGAATATAAATAATAAACTTCTGGATGAAGAGGGAAAAATTTACAAAACAAGTTTAAGATATATAAATAATAGAATGGAAAATGAAAAGAAGTAAAAAGGAGAAAGATAGAGAATGGGAATAAATATGAACTTGGAAGATTCAAGGAGACAAGCAGAAAGTATAGAAAAAAGAAATGAAAAAGAATAGAAGGATATGAGGGTTTAATAAGAGCAATAACAAAGATAGGCTATGACAACAGGGGAATTAGGACAAGTCCATGATGCGATGAGAGAATATTTTTGAAGAAATATTAACGCCAATAGCAAAAAGGAGGAAAACTGTTATCAGAATTAACAACAAAAGTTGCGAAAGAATTACCGGAAAGATATGTAAGAGAAGCACATAGTAATAGTTTAAATGAAGAAGAATTAAATTAATAATAGCAGAATATAGAGTACAAGAAAGAAGACTGGAAAGGCTATTATCAAATGAAATTATACAAGGAGAATATAAATATAAAAAGAATTCCAAGAAAGCATATACATAAATGGAGACAGAAAAAGATACTTTGAAAGAATTACTATGAAATTAAGATTATTTAATCGAAACACAGAGAATATAACAAGAGAAATAGAAGAGTTAAGTAGAGCACAAAATCAGGCTTAAGAGCAATAAAAACACAAGCTGTTATAATTCAATGTCAGGAGAATTTGATATAAAAGAGTTAGGAGAAAATGGCTAAGAAAACTAAATATACTAAACGAACTAAATGAGCAGAAGAAAATAGAGACTAGAGAAGAGAAGGAATATAAAGAAGTTTTTGATGAAAGATTTTTGTTTGACGAAAGAACAGCAAATTTAATACTAAAGTTAAAAGAGCAATAGATAAAAAGTTTGGTACATTTAAGTAAAGAAGAAAGATTTTATATATTTAACAGAATTATAGGAGAATTACATTATAACGGACTTGAGTGGAATGAGACTTGCAGAAATTTAGGAAATTACTTTTTATAAGGAAGAGGTAATATCCAACATATTTGAAGATACAAGATATAGAAAAATCACATTTCTGAAGAGAGATATATAAAGAACTAGGATTAAGTAAAAAGAGTACTACAGTTAATGTATGAATTGGAAAACCAACATAGATTTTTCAGGTAAAAAGCAAATTGATGGAACAAAAATACGTGAAGATGATAAGGATACTTCAAGACAGAATATGCTAGATATAAGAAGGTTTACGGAGAAGACTTAACAGAAGTCTGATTTTATAGAGAAGTGGAATAGAGATAAAGAAGCATATTATGGGACAGGAGATTATACTCATCAAGCAATAACAATGTCTGCATTACAGAATAAAAAGGCATATTTAGACCAGGAATGGAATGGAATATTGTATAAGTCATTAAAATTCTCACAAATATACAACGGAACTTGCAGGCTGGAGAGGAGATGTCTAATCATGCTTGGAAAGATCCATCAATGAAGTGTGATGATTATAAAGCTGATTTAGACGCAGAAAATATTCTATATTTATAATAAAGATAAAAATAGAGATTATATGGGAAGTGTATAATGAATACTATAAAGGAACACGAGAAGGGACAATAAATAGAGCAAAAATGTTTAAGAAAATATGGATTAGAATATGTTAGAAATGAAGTAAGAATTATATAATAAAAATTTCCATTATTTTATGTTAAAGATGATGAGAGTTTAAAAAGTATAATCCAGTAGCATATAATTTTATAAAGAACCTGAAAATGATAATAATGAATTTATAGAATAGTAAAACAGGAGAAAAGAAATGAAAAGCAAGGCAAAAATAACATTAGCAATAGTAATAACAATACTTATATCATTAGTTTTTAATATTTGTAATATATAAAGAAAAATCCAAAAAGAAAAAATATCTTTGATGAAATGTATTATGGAGAGAAAAAGGTATATAGAGAGGGTGCTAATACACCCTTTAGAAACATACCCGGAATACAACAATGGAATAGGAATGATTTTATGGTTAATCCTTCTGTCAAAGAATTGAGTGATAGGAATAATACTGTATATGAAAGATATGAAGAGAATTATAAAACAAAAATTAGGGAGAATGGGATATAGGATTTAAATTTATTTATGATAAAAAAATAGATATAAGCTTTTATAATAAGATACTTGAAAAGAAAATAACATTTTCTATACATTACAAATATGATATAGAAAGCAAGATAAATGATAGAAAATGTTGATTTTTTTGATAATACAAAAATGCCAGAAGCTGAAATTGATGAAATTCCAAAGATAAAAGAATATCTAGAAAAATAATATATCCATAAAAGACTTTAAAAAGAAACAGCAGACGAACTACTGTATGAAAAAGTATAGGAGATTGGGAGAAATATACAAACTCAAGATATTCAAAAAGACAATCTAGGGAATGTAAAAATAGAAAGAAGTCCATTGTTTAATGGAGTGGATTAGAAAAATCATTGTTTTTACAATCAAAAATGAAATAAAATTCCTTATGAATACTAAATATCCATTAATAAATTCTATTTTACATTATATTTTTCTTTGTTGTAAAAATATATGCTAGGTATTTATTTTAGGAGGATATTATGAAAAAAATATTTTAAAAAATTTAATGCTCTTTTAGCAGTTTGTATTATGTTTACTGCTTGTTCAGGACAAAAACAAAACACTGAAAAGAAAGAGGAAACGAAATAAAGACTGAAAGCAAGTCTGATACTGTTAATGCATCAAATCAGTTTTAGTGGTTCTTCAACTTTAGCTCCTGTAATCAATAAGATTGCTACAGATTTTATTGAAAAATATACAACTTGGGATAAGGTTGATTCTTCATTGCCAAAAGAAAAACATAACTATTTTTGTTTCTTCCGGTGGTTCTGGTGCAGGGAGTAAAGAGCTGTTCTGATAAAGTTGCAAATTTCGGAATGCTTGCTCGTGATATTAAGGATTCAGAAAAAGAAAAAGATTAAGGATTTGGAATCTTATACTTTAGGTCTTGATGCTCTTTTGTATTTGTGTTAATCCTGACAATAATATTTTAAAAAGCTAAAAATGGAAATTTAACTAAAGAAGAAATCATAAAGATTTTTTCTGGAGAATATAAAACTTGGAAACAAGTAGATCCGTCTTTACCTGATGAAGAAATTGTAGTTGTAACTCGTGATTTAGGGTGGTGGAGCTCATGAAGTTTTCCAAAAGAAAAATAATGAAAGATGTTAAGGTTAGAGAAGATGCTATTCAAGCTCCTTCAATGGGAGCATTGGTTTCAAAAATTATTGAAAAATAAAAATGCTATTGGATATGCATCATATGGTATAACTAATCAAAACCAAAGGAAAGTTAATTCCTATGAAAGTTGATAATGTTGAACCAACTGAAGAAAAATATTTTAAATAAACAGTTACTATATTTCAAGACCTTTAATCATTATGAAGAGTGGAAAATTAACTAGCAACTGAAAAAGTATTTGTTGATTTACTTCAATCAGAAGAAGGAAAGAAAGTTATAAAAAGTATGGGATTCATTCAAGCAAATAATATTGACAACCCTATTGTTTTTGAATAAAAATTTAGAAAATACTGAGGAATACTTTTTGTATTCTCTTTTTGGAGTAATTATGAGAAAATAAAGTTTTTAAATACACAGTCTATATTTTTACATTATTTACAATCTTTACTTTTGTTGACTCTAATAGTCTTTTTTGTATAATCAGTCATTACCATTTTTTTCTTAAAAACAATTTTCTAAAATTTATTTTTTGGAAGAGTTTGGGATGCAACGGAAGTTTTAGGAAGTTTTCGAATCTTTTAATATACTATTAGCAAGTGTATTTCATATCTATTCTAGCTTGTATTATTTCACTTCCTATAGCTATTGGAACAGCAATATTTATATCCTTTTATACAAAAAGTCAAGAGTTATACTTATATGGGCTTTATAAACATTTTTGGCAGATATTCCGTCAATAATTTATGGTTTTTGGAATGATTATAATTGTAAAAAAATATAGAAAGAATATTTAAGATTTCTGCTGGAGAAAGTGTTCTTGCAGGTAGTATTATCTTATCAATAATGATTTTACCTTATTTTGTTTCTAATCTTATTGAAACAATTGAACTTATTAAGAAAAAAATATCAAAGAGATTCTGATGCTTTGGGAATAAGTAAAGAGTTTTTTATAAGAAAAGTAGTTTTAAAGAAATTGCATTTTTCAATTTTAACAGGCCTTTATGATTTTCATTCTCCAGAGCAATAGGGGAAACAATGGCAGTTATGATGGTTATAGAAATGCACTCGATTTTTCCAAAATTATTGTCAAAAGCACAGACTATTCCATCGCTTATTGCACTTGAAATAGGGATGAGTGAAGTCTATAGTGAACATTATTATGCACTTTTTGCAAGTGGATTTATACTTTTGATTTTAGTTTTTAATCATTAATATTTTATTATTTGTTATCAACAGAAAGAGTAAAAAGTTATGATAAGATTTAAAGATAATTTAATTAAACTTTTTGCATATATATCTATTTTTATAGTTATGACAGCAATTTTTGATATTTTTCTTTTTGTGTTTTTAATGGAATTTCAGGAATAAATTTAAAATTTTTAACGGAAAATCCTAAAGGAATGCCACTTGAGTAGATGGTGGTATAAGAAATGCGATAATAGGATCATTTTGTTGATGATATTATCTATGATTTTTCAACAGCTTTTAGGTATTTGTTTTGCAATTTACAATAAAAATATTTTGTAAATCAAAAATAATTAAGATGCTTTTGAGTTTTCTTATTCAATGTATTTCATCAATTCCGTCGATTATAATTGGACTTTTGTCTATGGATTTTTTTATAGTAACTTTAAATATTCCGAAGAGTTTATTTACAGCAAGTATAGCTCTTTTCACTAATGGTTTTTCCTTTTGTGGAGCTAAATGTTGAAAAATTAATTGAAGAATTTGATAGACAATGTATAAGAGATAGCTATGCTTTTAGGAATTGATAAAAATTTATATGTGTAGGAAGTTAATTTTACCTACTATTTCCAATAAAATAGTTTCACTCAATTTTAGCAGGAGTTATGCCATAGGGGCAACTGCACCTTTGCTTTTGACCGGAGTAGTATTTATGGCAAAACCAAGTGGATTATTTAATCCTATTATGGCTTTACCATTCCATTTGCATATGTTACTAAGTCAATCAGTTGCAACTGAAAAAGCATATGCGACAGCTATGGTTTTGATTGGACTTTTAATAATATTAAATTTATTATCTGAAATAATAATGAGAAATATAGAGGTAAAATAGTTGAATATATTAGAAATAAAAAAATCTTAGTATCTTTCTACGAAAGAAAAAGCATTTTAGAAGATGTCAGTTTAGAAATAAAGGAAAATGAAATAATCTGTATAATGGGAAGTTCAGGCTCGGGAAAAATCTACATTACTTTCTTGTTTGAACGGATTTTTAATAGAAAATGGTGGAAAGTTATACGGGAGATGTATTCTTTAGAGGAGAAATATTAAAAACATTAAACCAATTGAATTAAAAAGAAAAAAATCTCTACACTTTTTCAAGACTCTAAACCTTTTGATTTTTCCATAGAAAAAAATATTACCTATGCAATGGAATTTTATGAGGAAAAGAAAATCAAAAACAAAAAGGAAAAAGTTAAAAAGTTTATTGGAAAGTGTAAATTTATATGATGAAGTAAAAGATAATTTAAGTCTTTCTCCTTCAAAAATTATCAGGTGGACAAAGACAAAGACTTTGCATTGCTAGGATGCTTACAACTTGCCCTGAAGTTTTTGATTTTTGATGAACCTTGTTCTTCTTTGGATGAAAAATTCTATAATAATTGAATCTCTTATAAAAAGAACTTTCAAAAATATACTATAATAATTTCAACACATAATGAAAAACAAGCGAATAGGCTTGCAGATAGAATAATTAGAATAGAAAACAAAAATTAGTTTAAATGTTTAAAAATCTCACTTTAGTTGGGTATATACTAAAATAAGATTTTTAATTCAAAAATTTACAAAACTTAAGTATTTTTATATTTAAGTTTTTCATTGGTACATATTATACGGGAGGAAGTTTATGATAAAAACATTGAGTAAAGAGTATAAAGAGAATATAAAAAGACTCGATTATGTCTGTTATTTATATTGTCTTTGAAGTTATTATGGAATGTATAATTCCTTTTATTCTGCAAATTTGGTAAATGGAATAAGATCGAAATATTCCAATTGAAGATTTGTTTAAACAGGGTTTTAATTCTTTGTAGTAATGGCAATGCTATCTTTAGCTTTTGGAATTTTGGCAGGTAAAAAGTGCAGTTGCATCTGCAGGTTTGCTAGAAATTTAAGAAAAGATATTTTTGAAAAAGTTCAAGAAATTTTCATTTTGAAAATATAGATTCTTTTTTTCAATTCTTCATTGCTTACAAGACTTACAACTGATGTTACAAATGTTCAAAATGCATATATGATGACAATTAGACTGGCTATCAGAAGTCCATTTTATGTTTGTTTTCTCATTTGTTATGTCATTTATTATGGGTGGAAAACTTGCATTTATTTTTGTTATAGTTGTTCCAATACTTTTTAATTGGACTTGCATTTATTATTATAAAAGCGATGAAAATTTTCAAACAAATATTTTTATAAATATGATGATATGAATAATACTATTCAAGAAAATATAAAGGCTATAAGACTTGTAAAATCACTAGTTCGTGAAGATTTTTGAAATTAAGAAAATTTGATAAAGTTGCAACTGAAGTAAAAAGATAATTTTACTTTTGCAGAAAAATAATATCATTGTATGCACCTTTTAATGCAATTTTGTTTGTATGTAGATACTGTTTTGATTTTGTTTTTAGGTTCCTATGTTATAGTAGCTGGAATTAATCCAAGTTTTAATGTTGGACAAATATCTGCACTTATGACTTACAGTTTTATGATTTTTGAGCAGTCTAATGATGTTTTCAATGGTTCTTGTTATGTTAACAATGGCAATGGAATCTTCAAAGAGAATTTCAGAAGTTTTAAATACAGAATCAACTATAACAGACGAAAAATCACTACATAAAGTATTAAATAGTGGAGAAATTGAATTTAAAAATGTCGTTTTTAGATATTCAGAGGACGCAAAAGAAAATGTAATTAATGATGTTTCATTTAAAAATTCCTTCAGGAAGTACGGTTGGAATAATAGGAGCTACTGGTTCTGGAAAGAGTACATTAGTTCAATTAATTCCAAGACTTTACAATATAAACTCTGGAGAAATTTTTAATTGACAATATTAATATCGAAAAATATTGACATTGAATTATTAAGAGAAGAAGTAGGTATGGTTCTTCAAAAATACTCTATTCTCCGGAACAATAGAGAAAATTTAAAATGGGGAAACAAAAATGCAACTGATGAAGATCTTGATTTAGTTTGTAATATTGCTCAAAGCAACTGAAATTATAAATAAAATGCCTAATAGCTACGATGAGTATATTGAACAAGGTGGAGCAAATTTATCAGGTGGTCAAAAACAAAGACTTTGTATTGCAAGAGCATTACTTAAGAAACCAAAAATTTTAATTTTTGACGACTCCACTTCAGCTGTTGATACAAAAACAGATGAATTGATAAGAAGAGGTTTACAATCCTATATGCCTGAAACTACAAAAATTATAATCGCTCAAAGAATATTATCCGTACAAAATGCAGATATAATTTTGGTAATTGAAAAGGGCAAAGTAGTTGCTAGTGGAAATCATGAAACTCTAGTAAGACAAGAGGGATTATATCGTGATTTATATTTAACACAAGGAGGAGTTGTAGATGAAAAATAGTAAAAATCAATTTTATTCAGAGTAATAAAAGAAGTATTTACAGCTTATCCTGTACTTTTTCCTTTAGTTTTAGTTGGAATAGTATTTACGGCTGGGGTTAGCTCAATTCCAAGCTTTATTTATTCAAAAAATTGTAAGTTTACTTGAAAGCTAGAGATCCTTCAGTTTCATGGTCTGTTTTTCAAAAAGAAATGATTACTTTAATCTTGATATTAATTGGAGTAGATATACTTTCTTTGATACTAACAGCCATATATAATCTTGCAATGGCTACTATAACACAAGGAACTCTTTATCATATGCGAAAAAAGATGTTTGTAAAAATGCAAACTCTTCCTTTAAAGTATTTTGATACTGAAGGTCATGGCGATATAATGAGTTATTATACAAATGATGTTGACGCTTTAAGACAGATGATTTCACAAAGTTTACCGAATGTCTTGGCATCATTAGTTGTTGTTGTAACAGTTTTTGGCATAATGTTATATTTTAGTTTCTGGATGACACTTACCGTTCTACTAGGTGTTGTTGCATGTATTTTGTAACAAAAGTATGTTGGTAAACATTCAAGAAAAAATACTTTCATTGAGCAACAAAAATCATTGGGCAAAACTGAAGGTTACTTTAGAAGAAATGATTTATGGATCAAAAAGTAGTTAAAAGTTTTTAATTATGAAGATGAGTCAATGAAAAATTTAATGAAGTAAATGATAAATTATTTGATGATTCTCAAAAAGCGAATTCTTATGCTAATATACTTGGACCGATTTTTAAATAATATCGGAAATATTCTTTATGTTGTTGTAGCAATTGTTGGAGGACTTTTAATATACTTTTAATGTGTATAATTTAAGTCTTTCAGGTATGGCAATTAGTATAAGTATAGTAGTTCCATTTTTAAATATGACAAAAGCAATTTTCAGGAAATATCAACCAAGTTTCAATGCAATTAAATTCAATCATTATGGGTTTAGTGGTGTTGAAAGAGTTTTTGCTCTAATTGACCAAGAGCCTGAAGTAGATGAGGGTAAAGTTGAATAGAACAAGAAAATGACAAATATGAATTTGTAAAAGAAAATGGAGAAAAAGTAGAAGTTCTAGGAAATATTGATATAAAAAAATATTGTTTTCGGACATAATAAGGAAAAACAGTTTTAAAAAAATATCAGTATTACTGCAAAACAAGGGAAAAAGATTGCACTTGTAGGACTAACTGGAAGTGGTAAAACTACAATTGCCAACCTTATAAACAGATTTTATGATGTAAATAGTGGAGAAATTTTATTTGACGGAATAAAATGTAAATTCAATAGCTGACCTTAGAAAAATGTAGGTGTTGTTTTACAAGAAACAAATCTATTTACAGGGAACAGTTTTTAGAAAAATCTTAGATACGGGCATTTAGAAGCTACAAAGAGAAGAATGTATCGAGGCTTTGTAAGAAAAACAGGTGCTCACGAATTTATAATAAAACTTCCTGAACAATATGATACAGTATTAAGAAGTGGTGGAGAAAATTTATCTCAAGGTCAAAAGACAGTTGCTTGGAATTTCAAGAGCATTACTTGAAAATAAACCTGTTCTTATTTTTAGATGAAGCTACTTCTTCAATAGATACAAAAAAACAGAAAAATGTCGTTCAAAAAGCTATGTATGTTTTAATGGAAGGTAGAACTGTATTTATAATTGCTCATAGACTTTCTACAATTTCAAACTCTGATAGAATAATAGTTCTGGATAATGGAGAAATTTTTAGAAATGGGAACTCATGATGAATTGATTGAAAAACAAGGAAGATATTATCAACTATATACAGGAAAATTTGAATTGGATTAGGATTAGAATATTAGGTACAAAAATCAAAGTCTGTAATTTGACTTTGATTTTTTGTGTTATATAATAATATTATACATTACCAATATAGAGTGTAGAAATTTTATACTTTGTATTCTGCAGAACATATAATAAATAATTCAAAGATGGGAATTGATATTTATGAAAAAGAATAATTTAAGTTTAGATTTTTAGTTTAGAAAATAGATTATATCATAATACTTTTTAAAAATTATTAAGATAATATTATTATATTTAATTTTTAAGTTGATATTAGCTGTATTTTTTATGTATAATGTATATATATTTAAACAAGAATTTTTATATGGTAAAAATTAGTATTTGAAGTTGATGGAATTGTATATAAGATAGATACTATTGAAGAAAAAGAAATTATTGACCTGATAACTGATTTTTCTAATAAAAGTGAAAGAATTTATTTTGCACCTTATAAATGCTTACCTAGGTAGAAATTTCTACAGATAGTTATTATGTAGATGCTTATGAATGCTATGATTATTATTTTAGTTTTAGTAGATTTAGGTTAATTAATTATTCTATTGGAGGAAGGTATTTTAAAAGAAAAGTCATTAAATAAATTGTTTGAAAAATATGGAAAAAGATTTTCGTAGCATTGAGGGTGAGTTTTACAAATATTTCTGATGTTTATAAACAAATAAGGGAAAATTATAGAAGTTTTGATGTCAATTCATATATAGAAGATAAAGAGGATGTTGATGGAAAAACAATTTATCATTTATATAAAAATTATAAAGTGCAAAAAAATATTAGATGGTTATGAAAATAGTCGTTAAAGATAATAGATTTAAAGTTACAAAAGTTGAGAATAAAAAAATTTGATATAAAGGTTGAACCTGATATACCAAAACTTAATATAGATGAATACTTAAGGTATAGAGAAAATAAAACGGGGAAAAATTGAAAGTAATTAAAACTGAATTTATTTATCAAGATGGTATATTTTACAATCTTCATGAAATAGAAGCTTCTTTTTGGTGGAAAAAACTAGAATATTTTTTATGAAGAAAAATATAAAGAAAAATAATTTTGTAAAGATAAAAATTTTATTTTATTAAATTAAAAAGGAGACAAATTGTGAAAAAAATAAACCTTTTTAAGTTGTTGTCAATACTATTTTTGTTTTTTAGCTCAATACTTTCTTATAATCATTTTTAAAGTTGAAGTGGATGAAGAAATTTTTAAAAAGCAGAATCTGTAATATTAGAAAAAGAAAAGACTATTAAAAGAATATGTCGATAATGCCAATAAAGATGTAAAAGATAAAAATGGTAGTTGTTTTTATAAGAAAGTTAAAGATACCAATGGAGAAACATATACTAGATATAATATGCAAATTGAAAATGCTAGTGGAACAAAATCAAAGATATTTTCAGTTTATAGAAAAGAATAGTTTACAAAGAGTTACTTAAGTGGTAACTCTTTTTGTTATATCAAAATATGATAAAATAATCATATCAGATTGAAAGAGGTAATTATTGTAGCAGGGATTTATAACAGGAAGATTTGGAGCAGATAGGACTGATAAGATTTTAGATCTCTGTTTTGAAGAGGCTAAAAGAGAAGATAAAAAGCCTATTTATATTTTTAGTTCCGGAAAAATTTACATATGAAATGGAAAAAGTATTAAGGAGAATTAAATGATAAGATATATTTTTTAAAAAAATAGATTTAGATTGATAATTTTGTTTTTATTTTTATTTGTCATCAGCTATTAGTGGTATTTTATTATCATTTTGCATGGGAAATTTTTGTTAATAGTGCTATGAACTTTTAACATATATGATTTGTTTAAATATGGAATTTTTTGTATTATCGTATTGTTATTTATATGTATTATCGACGTTTTTGAGTGTCGTGTTAGAAACAAATATTTAGAACATATTATTATATGTTTAAAGAGAGATATATATGATAGCATATTTAATGCTAATAATGAAAATCTATTCAAATATTCATCTTCAAAAATATATAAATTTAATTTTAAATGAACTAAATATATTGAGAAGTGATTATTTTGAAAAATATAGTTCTCATTTTAGGATATTCAATAAAAAAATATTATTAGGTTCTATAGTATTATTATTTTATAATTATAAATTATTTATAATTATGTCTTTGATTTCTGTTATTCATATAATTGTTGTACTATTTTTAAAAAGAGTAGAATTAGAAAAAACAATATGTTGATAATTCACAAAAGCAAGTGCTATTTTTGTTCAGAAGTAATCAAAGGATTAGATGGAATTAGAATAAATTTATCAGAATATAAATTTTTTAATAACATTATGAAAAATAGAAGAGGATTTTTGAACATTCTAGATATTGTACAATCAATAATGATCAGAGTATTATTGCTATTATAAAATTTTTAGGAATGAGTACACAAATATTTTTGTATGTTAGTAGCAGCTTTTTGTAGCTATAGGAGAAATATCAGTTGGTGGTATTGTGATGAGTACTCAAATTTTTAAATTATATATTTCCATCTTTGAATTTATTACATTCTAAAGTTATAATTATTAAAGGTGTAAAAGTATATATTTGAAGATATAAATAATATATTAAATTTTTAATTAAAAGATGTAAAACTGAAAAATATTCCATTTAGTACTATAAAATTCGAAAATGTAAGTGTAGAAATGAATAAAAAGAATATTAAAGAGTTTTAATGTAGAAATGAACAAAGGAGAAAAATTGCAAATTGTTGGAGAAAGTGGTATGGAAAAAGTACATTGTGTAAAATTTTGATGCAATTAATCAATTACAATGGTCATATACTTATTGATGAGATAGAATTAAAGGATATATCTTATAATGAAGTGTATAAAAAATATTGCATATACGCCTCAAAAACCATTTATATATATTTCAACTTTAGAAGAAAATATCTCTATGTTTCAAGAATATGATGAAAAGTATATGAATATCTAATAAAAACTTTTAAATTTAACATCTCTTTCTAAAAATAATTAATAATGATAATGTATCTGGTGGAGAGGCAAGTAGAATTGCTATGCACTGTACATTAATAAGAAAATTTAACGTTGTTATTTATGATGAACCAACTTGCTGTTGACCCTATTAATTCCAAGATGATAAACGACTTAATTTTTAGTATTGAAAATAAAATAGTAATTGTTATAACTCATAATTGGGATAAAAATTATTTGGATAAGTTTGATAAAATTATTAAAATATAACTATTAGTCTGCTATAAATTAAGAATTTGAAGTTTCTACTTAGACAAATCATTAATTATGAATTAAAAATAGAGTTATTCAATGCATTGCATATAAAAATCTAAGATATAAGAAAAGTGAGCAATACATCTGGCTAACTCTTTTTGTTATATCAAAAATATGATAAAAATAATTATATCAGATTGAAAGAGGTAATTATTGTGGCAGTAGGATTTATAACAGGAAGATTTGGAGCAGATAGGACTGATAAGATTTTGTGATCTTTGCTTTGAAAGAGGCTAAAAGAGAAGATAAAAAGCCCATATATATTTTTAGTTCCGGAAAAATTTACATATGAAATGGAAAAAGATTAAGTGAAAAGCTTGAAGATGAAAAAAATATTGATCCTAATTTTTAGAATTAGAGTTGTAAGTTTTTCAACTTTAAGTAAAATTGTTTTTACCAATGTCGGTGGACTTAAGAGAGAAGACTTACAACAAGTGCTAGAAGTCTTTTGACTTTTTAAAGCTATGGATATGGTTTCAAAAGATTTGATTACTTTTTAAGTCCGATGATTTTTAAAAATGGGTTTTGTAAACAATATTATGGATATGATAATAGAGTTTAAACAAAATGATTTTTTCAGTTTCAGATGTTTTTTTCACTTACAGAAAATGTTAGAAATGAGTCTTTGAAATTTAAAATGCAAGATTTATATAATATTTATAAATCTTATGAAAATTTGATTGATAAAAAAATACTCTGATACTGAAGATACTTTTGAATATTTTTTTGCCGAAAAACTTGATGATTTTGAAAGTATCAAAGGAGCAACTATTTTTGTTGACGAATATATGGACTTTACATCCTGCTCAATACTTGGTAATTGAAAAGTTAATCTATTTTTTTCAAAAAAATATTTATTTTTCTCTTTTAACTGATTTTAAAAATTTACATTCAAAAATGAATATGTTTTTAAGAAGTAATTCAACAATCTTGAATATTAAAAATATTTGTAGAAAAGTATAATATTCCATTGTTTGAAAATATTTCACTTTCAAATGAAAGCTACTATAATTCTAAGATTTATCGTTTTTGGATATTGGTACTTTTTTCTCCAAAACCATATTCTAAAAGATTCTGAAAATATTAGACTTTTAAAATTTAAAAATATATATGATGAAGTTTCTTTTGTTGCAGAGGAAATTTTCAAAATTAGTTAAAACTAAAGGCTATAGATATAATGATATAACTCTATGTATGAGAAGTTTAGACGAATATTCTTATATTATTGAAAGAGTTTTTTTGACGATTACAATATTGATTATTTCTTGGACGAAAAAGATTTCAATTATGGAAAATCCAATTATTATTTTAATTTTATCCATTTTGGATATGAAGGATAAAAATTATTCCTATGATTCTGTTTTTTTAGATATTTGAAGAGCGGACTTACAGGAGTTTCTAATGAGGATATTTTTCCTTTTAGAAAATTATGTAATTGCAAATGGAATAAAAGGTAATCGTTGGTTTGACGAATCTTGGAACAAGTCCATCGTTCATAGTATTGAAGAAGAAAGTGATGATAAAACACTTGTAAAGATAAATGAGATAAAAAATATTGTTACTTCTCCTATAAAAAAACTTGCATGAAAAGTTAAAAGGTAGAAATACCGTAAAGGATATTTTGTAAATATTTATATGAGTTCACTTTGGAAATTGGACTTTTTGATAGAATTAATAAACTTGTATTGAATTTTCAAAATGAAGGAAATTTATATAAGGCGAAAGAGTATTCTCAAGTTTGGGGAAGTTTTACAGCGGTTTTTTGGATGAAATGGTTGAATTTATGGGAGAGGAGAAGATTGCCTACTCAAAAATTTATAAATTTAATTAAAACTGAACTTGAAAATATTGAGCTTGGAATTGTTCCACCTTCAAAGGATGAAGTCTTTATTACAACTGTTGACAGAATGAAAAACCTTCTACAAAAATAGCTTTTTGTATTGGGAGTTAATGACGGGAGTTTTCCAAAAAAATATAGTGGATAATGACTTAATTAGCGAAAATGAAAAAGAAAGTTTAAAAAAACTTTTAGGCTTTAATTTTTTTCAAATAACAATTTACTAAAAACTACTGATGAACAATTTTTAAGTTATAAGACTTTCAGCATTGCAAAAGAAAAATTGTATATAACTTTTTCCAATTTCAGATTTGGAGGAAAGAGCCTTTTAGTTTCAAGATTTGTGAAAAATTAAATTTCATTTTTGGAAATTTGGAAGTTGTAAGTATAGATTATTTAAAAAGATTTTTTTCTATTATGGATATTTTTTGAAACTTTTTCTAAAGAGAGATTGTATCAAATTTTAGTTTCCAATATTGAGGCTTTTAAATTCAAATAAATTGAGTGAAAATGACAAATTCAATTTTAGAGAAATAATTGATTTCTTTGATAGAAGATAAAGATTATAAATACAAGATTGAAATTTTAAAGGATAAATTGAACTACAAAAAGAAACAGAAAATATAAAAGATTATACATCATTTCTTTATGAAAGTGGAAATGTAAGTATTTCAAAAATTAGAGAACTTTATGCGTTGTCCTTTTTCATATTTTTATAAATTATGGACTTAGAGCGAAGGAAAGAGAAGTCTATGACTTTTCCACTGCGGATTACGGAACTTATTGTCATAAGATTTTTGATGACTTTTTAAGGGAGTTTTTGAAAATAATATTGATTGGAATACAATTGATAGAGAATTTATCCAAAGCGAAGTAGAAAAATTAACTAAAAAATATCTGAAAAGTCTAATTTTATTCTTGAAAGCTCTCCAAAAATATAAATATTTTTTTCAGCTATTACACATAAAAATATTGTTGAAAGTATAGAAATTATGGCAGAACAGATAAGGCGTGGAAACTTTGTTCCAACAGGTTTTGAAACAGAATTTGGAGATAAGTCAATAAAACCTATTACCTATACTTTAAAGAATGGGAAAAGAAATTAAATTAGTTGGTAAAATTGACAGAATTGATATTTTTAAAGGAGAAAATTTTTGACTTTTTAAGAATTATTGATTATAAGTCTTCAAAAAGAGATATTGACTTAAATCAAGTTTATGCAGGTCTTCAACTACAACTTTTTTGTCTATATGAATGCAATTTTATCTTCAAACAAAGAAAGATATAAACCCTGCAGGATTATTTTTATAGTGATTTCAATACAAATTTAGTTGGATTTGAAACTTATTCTAAAAATGCTTTGATATGAATGATGAAAGTTTTCATAGTGAAAAACTTAAGAAAAAAATAAACTTACAGGTTTTTGTTATAAAGGATATGGAACTTTTGAAGAATTTGGATAGGACTTTGGATGCGGATAATTTGACTTCTGAAATACTACCTATTAAATTAAAAATCAAAAGGACAAGAAATTGGGAGCAAAGTACATTGGGCTTTAACTACTGATGAATTTGATATTGTAAATGAATTTGTTTTAAATAAGACTAAGGATATTTGTGAAGAAATTTATTCAGGGAATATTGATATAAAACCTTTCAGATATAAAAATAAAAAAAGCCTTGTGATTATTGTAAATATAAATCCATTTGTAGATTTGATATTAAGCATAATAAATATAATAATATTAAGAACTTATTGACTAAAGATAAACCAAATGAGGTTTTTGAAAAAAATGAATTCGGAAAAATAAAGAGAAAAGAGGTGAGAAATAGTGAGTGAAGTAAAGTGGACTAAAGAACAAAGACAGGTAATAGATAGTAGAAATACGAATTTACTTGTGTCTGCGGCTGCAGGTTCGGGAAAAAAACAGCTGTACTTATCGAAAGAATTATAGAGCTTGTTTTAGACGAAAAATCCGATTGATATTAACAAATTACTTGTCGTAACATTTACAAAAATTGGCTGCATCTGAAATGAGAGAAAGAGTAAAGTAAGACCATTGACTTGAAGAAAACCCGAAAATGAACATCTTCAAAAAAACAATTACTGCTCCTTAGCGGTGCTGACATCACAACTATTGACTCTTTTTGTAAAGATGTTTTGATTTCTTATGCTCATTTTGGTAAATTTAGATAGCAATATAAAAGTTATAGATCCAAGTGAAAATGAGGTTTTTAGCCAAAAGAAGTTATGGAAGAATTATTTGAAGAGCTTTATGAAAATAATGATGAGGGCTTTTTGAGATTGGTTGACTGGTATGCAAAAGAAAAATACGGATGAAGGACTTTTACAACTTTTATTGAATGTAAATAATTTTGTGAATTCTCATCCTTTTCCAAAAATTTGGCTAAATGAAAAGGCAGAATTTTTAATACAAGTACAAAGGATGATAATTTTTATTTAGAAAAATTACATCTTGGATATCGCAAACAGATGTAGATATGGATTTAGAATTTTTTTGAACTTAGTATTAAAAAAATAATTTGAAAAAAATAGAAAATTATCCTGAACTTGAAAAAAATATAGATATGTATAATAATTTGTTAGATGCTTTGTCTGTCGTAAAGGAAAAGTTTAAAAGAAACTTTTGAAGGATAATACAAAAATTTGATGAGCTTAAAAATCATCTTATGAATTCTTAAATTCAAACTTTGAAGTTTTAGAATTTCAAAATGTGATGAAGAAATAAAAAGAGATATACAATAAAGTTAAAAAAAGAATTGGATGGTATAAAGTTAGAAATTGTAGAATCACTTGGAGCTTTAAATTTAGATTTAGAAAATATAAAAAGAAAGTGATTTAATCTATCCTTATGTTCGTTCTATTTCTGATGTTGTAATTAAATTTAAGGAAAAATTTTTGGGAGAAAACAAAAACTTAATTATGTAGATTTTTGCTGATATTGAACATTTGGCATTAGAGATACTTGTAGATATTGATGAAGATGGAAATATTAAACCGTCAAAAACCGCTTTGGAATATCAAGAAAAATATGCTGAGGTTTTTATTGACGAATATCAAGACAGCAACCTAGTTCAAGAAATTCTTTTTATCAGCCGTTGCAAAAAGAAAATAACAGATTTATGGTTGGAGATGTTAAACAGAGTATTTATAGATTTAGACAGGCGGATCCGAGTATTTTTTTATGGAAAAATATGAAAATTATAATAGAATAGAGGATGATATAGACAGTTTTAATAAAAAGATAATGCTCTATGCAAACTTTAGAAGTCGAAAAAGAAATCCTTGAGGAACAAATCTAGTTTTTTTCAAAAATAATGAAAAAAAGAAACAGGGAGAACTTGATTATACTATTGACGAAAGATTAAATCCTATGGCAAGTTTTTAAAGAAATTGATGAAAATGTCGAGGGTGCGGTTGAAATTCTTTTAGTCGATGAAAAAAATCTGATGATGAGGACGAAGATGAGATAATTTTAACTGATGAATATTCAGAAGATTTTGAAGAGATGAAATCTTTTAAACTTGAATGTATAAAAATTGCAAATACAATTTACAATATGATGAACAATATAGAAAATCCTTTTTAAGGTTTATGATAAAAAAATTTGGATGATTATAGGAAAGTTGATTACAAAGATATTGTTATTTTTGATGCGTTCTCCAAGCAGTAATACAAAAAAATTTTAGAAGAAGTATTTTTAGAATATAATATTCTGATTTATGCAGAGAGTACGGGTGGATATTTTTGATACTTTTGAAGTTGATACAATAATTAATTTACTTTAAAGATTATAGATAATCCTATGCAGGATATTCCTTTAATTTCTGTAATGTATTCTCCAATTTATAATTTTACATCAACAGAATTAAGCCAAATAAGACTTGTAGATAGGGAACTAAAATTTTATGAGCTCTTAATAAAAATTTTTAGAAGATAAAGACATCGAAATTAGAGTGAGTTTTAAAGGAAAAAAATTACAAAATTTATTTCCGATTTAAAATTATTTATAGAAAAAATCTTTAGTTTCTGCTGATGAATTAATATGGTTTTTTATAAATATACAGGATACTATAATTATGTCGGACTTTTGGATATGGGAGAACAGAGAAAAACTAAATCTGATGTTACTTTTTCGAAAAGGCGAAAAAAATTATGAAAAAAATTCTTATAAGGGATTATTCAATTTTTGTAAATTATATTCAAAAAAATCAGTTTAAAAAGTGATATTTCTGAGGCAAAAATTAATTTCTGAAGATGCTAATGTAGTTAAAAATTATAAGCATTCATAAGAGCAAAGGCTTGGAATTTCCTATCGTATTTCTTGCAAATATGAATAAGAAATTTAATTTCAGAGCTGATGACAGCAATTTGGTTTTTACATCAAAAACTTGGTTTTTGGTGCAGTTGTTTATGATATGGATAAAAAAACTTCTTTCAACAGCATTATGAAGAAAAAGATTGAAAAAAATTCAAAAAGAACGAACAAATTGTTGAAGAAATGAGACTTCTTTATGTTGCAATGACAAGAGCAAAAGGAAAAAAACTTATAATAACCGGAAGAGTAAAAGATTATGAAAATTTAAAAGAAGAAATAAGTTCTGGAATTGATGAAAGAGGTAATATAAGTAATTATAAAATTCTAAAAATAAATAATTATCTTGATTGGATATTAAGCTCTATTGATAATCTTAGTGTTTATGGAAAGAGTTTGAATTGTCTGGGAAGAGAAGAAAACTTTTTAGGGAAATGAAGACTTGAAATTTCAATTAAATGCAAAATACTAAAAAGAGGAATTTATAGAGTATCAAAGAATTAAAGAAGAAGTTAAAAACAAATAAAATTATTTCAGACAATAACTCTTTAGAAATTAAAAAGAAATGCGAACTGTTAAAGAATTTTTGGAAGATAGATTTAACAAAGAATATGTTTATAAAAATGTTTTAAACAAGCCATCAAGTATTACTGTTTCTGAAATTAAAAAGATGATTCAGGAAGAAGACGAAGAAAAACATCAAAAATATTATAAAGAGAATTTTTGTTTTGAAAACTCCGTTATTTATTCATCAGGGTGAGGAAAAAGTCGGATTTAATTCTGCAGAAAAAGGAACTATTTTCCATTTGGCTATGCAACTTCTAGACTTTTCAAAATTTGATACAGAAGATATTTCAAAAATAAGAGAAGAAGTTAAGTCGCAAATAAACTCATTTGTAGAAAAAATATTATGAGCTTGGACGAAATAGAAACGATAAAAATAAATTGGATAGTAAAATTTATTCAGTCTGATATTTTTAAAGAAATTTTCATTGCAAATAAATCTGAAAAAAATTATTTAAAAAGAAAAAGCCATCGACTATAATATAAAATTGAAAAAAATCTATTTAAAGATGAAAATATTTTAGAAGACGAAAAATTATGGTAGTCGGAATAATTGACCTTTTTCTTTGAAAATGAAAATGGAGAAATAATTTTATTAGATTATAAGACAGATTATGTAACAAAAAGAAAATCTTGAAGAAGTAAAAGGCAAGATACAAAGTACAATTGGATTTTATATAAATCTGCAATTGAAGATATTTCCGGAAAAAAAGTTTCCAAAAAGGGATTATATCTCTTTGGAATAAATGAATTTGTTGAAATTTAGTAAAAAAATCAAAAGTCAAAACTTGACTTTGATTTTTTTAATGAGATAAAATATAATTGCATATATAGAAATATGTAAAATTAGATTAATTTCAGGAAAATGTATTATATAATTGAGAAAATAATTATATGGAAATAATATAATAGGAGTTGGGGGAATTAATGAAGTCATTCATTCAAGTTTTTAAGAATTGTATTAATAAAAAAATAATTGTTATATTTTGCTTTTTTGATTGTATCACTAGATAGATTAATTTTTAATTTCAATGTTTCCATTAATTATAACAATAAAAGAAAAGAAGATATAATCGTTTTTATTATATATTTTATTGTTTTTTTATTGTCGGAGAATTTTTTTAATATTTTTGTAAATTATAGTTTGGAAAAGCATGGAGAAAAAGCATAAAAAGTACTGAAATTAAATATGTTAAAAATCTTTTGAAAATATTGAGCTTAAAGAATTTGAAAGTGTAGATTTTAAGAATAAAATATTTGTAGTAAATAATTATATTGAAAATTATAAAAATTTCTAAAGATTGCTATAAAACCCTTATAAATTTGTTTTTAACTCTTTTGTGTTGCTTATTATTTTTTATATTAATGTATATATGTTTATAATTTATTTATTCGTAATTACTTTTTATTTTTGTATTTAAAAGAATAATCAATTAAAAAGCGTCTAAAGGATATTTGGATTAAATATATGGAAAATTGTAAGGAACACAATATAATAAATAATATATTGATAGATAAAAAAACATTCCAATGAAAGAAAAAAATATTTAATGTTTTTTTAATTTTTACAATAAGATATTTTTACATAAGTATGATGATGCTATTGATGAAAATTTAAAAAGGATGCTAGAAATCGTCTGAAATTTGATTTTTATATGAAGTTTCAAATTATTTTTATTATATTATCTATGTTGATTGCAGTTTATATTTATATAGTTTGGGAAGTATTAATATTTCCTATTTTTTTACTTGTTAAATAGTGGATTAATTGTTATAACTGAAATAATTGGTTCTGAATTAAATAAAATATCAGATTATTTTAATTTTTACTAAATGGTATTAATCTATATCACGAATTTCTTACAAAGAAAAAAATTAGTAAAAAATGATGTAAAATTAAGTAATTATAATATAGAATTTGATAGAGTTTTTCTTTAGATATCCTAATTCAGATGAATATATAATTAAGAATTTTTCATTTACCTTTGAATTTGGAAAGAATTACTCAATTTTAGGTAGAAATGGTTCAGGAAAAAGTACTTTAATTAAGTTGCTATTAGGATTGTATAGAGTTGAAAAAGGTAAATATAAGAATAGGTGGTGTTGATATAAATGATATATCATTAGAACAGAAGTCAAAAATATTTTTCTGTACTTTTTTTCAACATCCTAAAAAGTATCCATTTACTATTTTTTTGAAAAACATAAACTTTAGAAGAATTTCAAAAAGGAGATTTAGACATAGATAAGAGCATTATTGAATTTGTTGAAAATTTTAATGATGGAATAGATTCATATACCAGTATTAATTATAAGAATAATGTTAATCTTTCAGGTGGTCAGTGGAAAAAAATATTTTTTTAATAGAGTTTTTTTGAGAAAATCAAAAGTTTTTATTTTTTGATGAACCCACTTCTAATCTAGATCCGTTTTTTTAGAATTAGAATATTATAAAAAAATATACAAGATAAAATTTCTGGTAGCTTTAAATATATTTATTTCTCATAGACTTGGAATTGTTAAATATACTGATATAATTTTATTGATTGAAGATGGAAAACTTGATTGAATCAGGGACACATGATGAATTAATTTCTTATGGAGGAAAAGTATTTTTGAAATGTATGAAATTCAAAAATCAATTTTTTGACTAATATAAAAGATGATATCTAGGTGTATTAATCTATTTTTATAGTACATATAGAAAAGAGTTATTTATTATGATATTAGTTACAATAATAACCGCTTTGACTTATATGTTTGAGTATGATTTATACTAGAGAATTCTTTTAAAAGGGAATAGTTATTTTTAAAAATGAGATTTTAATATTTTTTAAGAATATTGTGTTTTCATTTTCTTCCATATGTTACATTTTTATTTATAATAGCTATAAAGAAAATTTACTTTGATAGATACTATATACAGTATATCTTAATTCCAAATTTTGAAAAAAATTTTAAAAACAAAAATTCAAAAAAAGTGTTCTGAAATTGAAATTATAGACTATGAAAAAAATAATATAAATGAAAAATTCATGAAGCAACAGTTTGTAGTACAAATATATTTAGACTTGTAGAGACTGTTATTTCATACTTTGGTTTAATTTTTGAATATTGTATTGATTTCAAATTTTATTATTTTTTTATTAATATAAAATATCTATTTTTTTGATACTAATATTATTTCCGTTTAATTTTTAGAAAATTATTTTAAAGGAAGATACATTACTAAATATCGTTTAGACTTGAACTTATATGAAAGAAGAGAAAAAGAGATTGAGAATTGTATTTTTAGAAGATTCAACTTATGCAGAATTTAAAATATATAATACTTTAGATTTTGTTTTAAAAAAATTAAATAAGGTATTTGATGAACACAATAAGAAGTTTTCTATTTTTGAATAAGAAGATATATCTCATAGAATTAATTTCGAAAATTATTAATATATTTAGGAAAAATATCAATATATCTACTGGCTACATTCGATTATATAAATACTAATGATATCGGTAATTTGATTATCGTTATAGTCGGGTGTAAATATAATTTCAAAAATTTATTGAAGAAAATTTTTTTCACTACAAGGATATATTATGATGTTCTCTAAAATTATCTGTACCATACTTTGAATTTATGAGCTTAGAATTTGACAAAAGAAAGCTTGTATAATGATAATTCTATGGAATTATCTAATTTGAATTTTCAAATATCCAAATGCTAAAAAAATATTGTTTAAAAGAATATAAATTTGAAGATAAATAGAGGAGAGATTATTGCTATAGTTGGCAAAAATGGTTCTGGAAAAAGCACTTTAGCAAAGATTTTACTTGGATTATATAAGTCTAAGTGAGTCTGGAATTACTAAATTAATTTGCAAAAATTCAGTTGTCTTTTCAAGATTTTTGCAAATATCCTTTAGATGTTAGAAATAATATCGAGTTAGGCAGTGAATCTAGTGAAGATTCTTTTGCTATTATGAAATCAATGGGATTTAAAAGTGAATATTACGAAAAACTATTAGGAAAAGAAATAGGAGGACTGGAACTGTCAGGAGGACAGTGGCAAAAACTTGCTATTTGTAGAGGAATTTATAAAAGATAGTAATTTTTTTAGTTTTAGATGAACCAACAGCAGAAATAGATCCCTATTTTTGAAAAAGATATTTACGATATTTTTTAAAAAAATTTTATCTGACAAAACAGGTGTAATTATAACTCATAGATTGGGTAGCATAAAAATTTTCAGATAAGATTTTAATATTAGATGACGGAGAAATTTTTAGCTTATGATACTCATAACAATTTATTAAAAAAATTGTGATTATTATAAGAAAAATGTGGGATGCACAAAAAAGCAAAATTATTTATAATTAATATCTTATATACTTTTAAAGGAGGAGTTTTCATTTATGAAAAAAATAAAAAATTTTTAAAAATTATATCAATCATTTTTAGCTATAGTATGTATATATTTTTTTATCAATATTTTTAAGATATAAATATGAATTACATTCTTTAAAAAAATGAAATTGTAAATAATAAAGTGATTAAAAGTATATTTTGACGGGAAGTGGATATACTGCAAATTTAGAGTCTGATGAGGATAAAAAGAGTTTTTAATCTAATTTCTGATTTGTAAATTTAGATTTAAAAATTACAATGGAAGATACAGAAAATCTTCACCTTCTGTAGAAACTGAATTTAATGGAAATGAGATATTTCTTTTCGTGTTTTCTAAAACTTCAAGGATTGATTTTAATCTAAAAATAAATATTATTTGCTTAACTATAAGAGAAAAGATATTTCTGAAAAAGAGTTTAATTAAATTATATGAAAAAGTTTTGTAAAAATTATAAAGAAGACAGTAATTATAAGAAGTTAAAACAAAGAAATTAGTGTTTTTAAATTGTAAAAAAATTTTTATTTGAGTGCTTGATTTTTATAAAAACATAGGTGTATAATATATATGTTTTTAAGGAGAATGAAAATAATTCTTTAAAAAGTATATTATAATTTTAGTAATGAACTTTAGTTTGAGGCATGATAAAAATACTGGATATAAAATTTGGTATTTAGGAGGAAGAATGATAATATTATACGGAATCAAAGGTGAAAGAGTAAAAGAAATAGGATCAAACTAAAAGAAAGTATGTAATTGTATCAGTTGTAATAATCACATCAATATGGACACTTTTATAATAATAGAAGATGGTTTACATTATTTTTTTATTCCATCTTTTTCCGTTATCATCAATAAAGCATTTTTAGTATGTCCAGTTTGTGGATGGGGAATTACAGTAGATAATAAAAATAGTGATTTAATAATAGCCCTTAGTAGATTATATGATCAAATAATTGTCAGTGATAAAATATTTTTAAATAAATAGAGTAAAAAAATAACTGATTGAACAATTAAAATTTTTCATATTGATAATTGTTGGATTATGGCGAGATGAAGTCTCATTTTTATATGAACTTATTGTAAATTAAAATTTAAATATTATATTAGAGAATAAAATTTCAAAATTGTTTACAATAATTGAGCTTTGCCATTATGTGAACAATTTTTCTAATTTTTTTATCGCAAAATTGGAAGTGCATTTTTACGAATGCGCTTTTTGTTTTTGGAGAAAAATTTAATAATTTAAAATTTTTTTAGAAAGGAGGCATTTATGGAAAGTTTTATAAAAATATATTTGATATTGATAAAGGGTGCTGAGGATTATCAACAAAGATTAGAAGTTGAGAAACAAAGATTACTTAAAGATAGAAAAGAAAAGATGAAAGTTATAGATGATGAATATAACAAAGTATTTGGAAGAAGAACAGGAAAATCTTAAATTACATCTTTCTTCAATAGAGAAATGAAGATAAGGATAAACTTAGTGGAATATAGTAAAAAAGTCTGAAGCTATAAAGAATATTTTTGAAGATAAAAAGAAATCTTAATTAAAAAATTTTGCTGATTCTCTTTAGAAAGCGGTGAGTTTTATGGGGAATAATTTTTCATTCAATTAATGCAAAAATTGGAGTTTTAAGAAAAGGAATTTTGAAAAGAATCCGATTATGATAAAATTTTTATCTTTTGAACAAAGGCATGAAATAGTTGATTATTTAAAGAATAATATATTATATAAATATGAGATTCCTATGTATGAAGAAAAGATCTATGAGAAATAGATATGATACAGAATTTATGCTAATAAGATTGAAGCTGATTTGCTTGGAAAGATTAAAAATTTTTCCTTTTTGGTGAGGATAAAAAGATTATGGAAGTTATGCTTATGAAGTATGAATTTAAAGATTTAAAAAAATAATTCTTAGAAGTATTGTTGAAAATGAAAAGATAGACTTGGAAAGAGATACAATAATGTATAAGAAAAATAAACATATTGATTATTCTAAACTAGTAAATTGTGAAAACTTTTAATCAGGCTTTAGATGTTTTGAAAAGGTACAATTTATAAAAAGGCAATTGCTTCTCTAACTGATGAAGATATATTTTAGACTTCATTTTCATGTTGAAATGAAATTAGACAGTTTATATTTTTCAATCAATGAAAAATGCTATTGATAAATTATCAAAATCGAGTCAGGCATATTTTTAATGATTATTTTTTTCTACTTTAATAGATACAATCAAATCTTCAATGGATAATCAGAGCTAAAAAAATATTATGATTTACCGAATGAGGAAATTTACAGCTATAGTTTACGATATGGGAAATATATTAAAGGGTGATTTTTTAAAAGGACTTGATATATAGTGATAGTGTTGAGGCTATTGTTGAGAAGATAAAGAAAACCAAATTAAGACATACTCTTGAAGATGCAAATGGAAATACTATTGTTTCAAATAGAAATATTAACGAATATGTTTATCTTAGCCATTTAAAAGAAACTTAAAGACTATGATAATTCAATTTCTACTTTTACTCAAGTTTATTATTCAGTTGAATATTCAAAATGAAAATTTAATTAGAATAGCAGAAGCCAAATAAGTATAAACTAAGTAAAAGTGAAGTAAAAGAATATTTAATTAATATTCATTGATTTAGTTAGGGGTGCTAAATTGGCTGTCGAAAAAAATGAAAATGATGAATCTCGTTGCTTTTAAAACAGGATGCTCACAGTATTCTTAGAGAAATTGTTTTGAATGGCTCGATTCATATTACAAATGCTGGAAATTCAGAAAATTTTCACAATGAAGTATATGGATTCTCAAATAGGGATTTTTAATGATATGGGTGTTGCTGTTGATAAGATAAGACCATACCATAGAGAAAAAGTTTTTAAAAAGAGAAAGTATAAAGAACTTTTTAGATCAGATGTTTGCTTCTTTAACATTAAAGAAGATGATGTTACTTTAAATGATTTACAAAATTTAAATTATAGTGAAAAAGCTTAAAAATTATTAGATGATATATCTGTGAAATCTTCTTCAATAAAGACTAGGGAAGATGAGAATAGAAAAAGAGCAGAAATTAAAATATTATTAAATGCTGTTGAATATTTTTTTCCGATAGTGATATGAAAATATCCGAGTTTTACAATTTAAAACATATTAATTTTTGATATGGGAGAAATTTCAAAGAAATTCTTGGATAAAATTAAAGGCAAATTATGAAAATATTAAAGGGAATAGTTGTGCATTTAGGAACTAGTAACTATGGGGAAACTGTGATAATCTTTTACTCCTTCCGTTTATGCAAAAAGATACAAAATATTTTATTCGTTCTTTGTCCTTTGATAGAATTGAACTTCCCTAATGTAGATATTTCTTTTAAGAGATTTTATAAAGAATAAAAATGCTGAATTGGAAAGTTTAGAAAGAGAACAAGATGAAATTTTAAAGGAAAAAGCTGAATTTAAGGATAAAATATTTGCAAGATATTTCTAGGTTTCTATTATAGATATAAAATTATTGAAAAGATTGAGGAACTTGAAGGACATATTGCAGAAAGCAAAAATTTTATTTTATTAAGTGCTTTTTGTTCCTGAATCTAAAGTTGAAAGTATAAAGAATTCAGTGAAAAAAAGTTTCAGAAAGTGCTTTGATATATTTTGAAGATGATAATGAAATTCTTCAAAATTTAAAGATACCTACAAAGTTAAAAAAATAATTTTATTTTTAAGACCTTTTTGAAGCATTTGGTAAAGATGTATTCAATTCAGATTATAAAGAAACGGATCCGACACCATTTTTGCTATAACATATTTACTTTTATTCGGAATGATGTTTGGAGATGTAGGACAGGGTTTAATTTTTGTAATAGCAGGAATGTTATTTTCAAAAAAAGCTTGGTGTTATTACTAAAATTATTCAAAGAATTGGATTTTTCATCAATGTTTTTTTCGGATTTGTATATGGAAGTGTTTTTGGAATTGAAGAATTAATTCCAGCTTTAATTATAAGGCCGATGAATGATATTAACACAATACTTGTCGCAACAATTGGACTTGGTATTTTAATGATATTAATTGCATATATTTATCAACTTTTAGAAACTTAAAGATGAGAAAAGAATTTGGAAAAATTATTTTTGATAAAAATGGATTTATCAGGATTTTTTATTCTATATCTCATTTATAGTAATTGTTTTAAATACTGTTTTTGTTGAAAAAAGTATGTAAGTGTAAATGTATCTTCAATGATTACAATAGTAAGTGTTGTAGTTTTGGTTGTAACTTCAACATTGATGTTTATGAAACCTAAACTTGTTCCGATGATTAGTAAGACAGAAGAAAAGGAAGAATTTTCTCCTGTTGAAAGCGGATTTGAAATGTTTGAAACTGTTATGGGATTCTTTTCAAATACGCTTTCTTTTATAAGAGTTGGAGCTTTTATGATTAATCACGTTGGACTTTTTATGGCGTTTCACGCTTTAGGACAAATGCTGGGTTCAAGTATTTGGAAATATATTTATGATTGTTTTGGGAAATATATTTATTGTTTGTCTTGAAGGACTTATAGTTTTTATTCAAGCAATAAGATTGGAATATTATGAATTATTCAGTAAATATTTTAATGGCGAAGGAATAAATTATGAACCATTAAAAAGTAGAATTAAAAGAAGAAATTTAGGAGGAAAAATTATGAAAATTACTTTATTATTAATAACATTAGGAATAGGAACAACTATTTTTAACAGGTATATCTTATTTAAGAAAAGGAAAGAAAACAACAAAATCAGGATTAAAAAAAGGCAATAGCGATTAATGTCATTTCAATTTTAGCTTTATTTTTAATGGGACTTGTTCCAGATATTGCATTTGCAGCTAGAAACTACACAAAGCACAGCAAGTTCAGCAAGTGGAATGGGATATTTAGCAGCTGCTTTATCAACTGGTCTTGCAGCAATTGGTACTGGAATAGGTGTTGGTCAAGCTGGGTTCAGCAGCAATCGGTGCCGTTTCAGAAGATTCTTCAATTTTAGGTAAAAACACTTATTATTCTTGGACTTGCAGAAGGTATTGCTATTTACGGACTTATAATTTCAATTATGATTTTACAAAGAGTTTAGGAGAATTCTATGATAAGTTATCTTATATCTGATAATACAGATACACTTGTAGGAATGAGATTAGCTGGTATAACTGGAGTTGTTTTTAAAGACCAGAGAAGAGGCTTTGGAAGAATTTAATGATTGTCTAAATAATAAGGAAATTGGAATTTTTAATTTTTAACTGAAAATATTTTTAATCTTATTAGTGAAGAAGTTATGGCAGTTAAGTTAAAAAAATACTTTTTCCACTTATAGTTGAGATACCGGATAGAACAGGTTTGAAAAGAGATCCAAAATTTCATTACAAACTATATAAAACGAATCAATAGGAATTAATATTTAAGGAGAAATCTTATGATAACAATTGAAGATAAGATAGAGTCATTTCAAAAGAATACTAAATGAAGAAATTGATGAAAAGTATGATGAAGAGTTGAAAAATTGCTTCGAAACTGAAAGATTAATTACAGAATATAAAGCTAAAAATATGAAGAAATTGAAAAATTAAAGAGAGAATATAGAACAAAACTTGATAAATAAGTCAGATAAAAATTCGTTCAAAAACTTTAAAAGAAGGACAAGATATCATTTTTAAATACTAATAAAGAAATTTATGATGAATTTTTTAAAGCTCTGAAAGAAGAATTAATAACTCATATATGACTGAAAAAGGTGATCATATTTAAAAACACATTTAAAAAAATGTAAAAGTCAGAAATAAATTCTAATGATATTGTTTATGTTTATGAAAAAGTTTTGAAAGAGATAAGAAATAATAAAAAAATGTCTTAGGAGATATCAAGGTTGAAAAAAAGTCTTGATATAAAAGTTGGAGGTTTTGAAATAGAAAAATGTGGAAAAGAACATATAGATTAAATTATTCTCTAGATTTTTCTATTAACAACAAAATACCAAAAAGATTTTAGCTAAAGTTGAAAAAAGAATTGGAATAAACAATTAATTAATAATTGTAATGAGGAGAAAGGTAATGCGTAATATACCTAAAATAATTGATATAAATGGTCCCTGTTGTTAAAGCAGACAGTATGGGAAATTTACAAAGTTAGAGATATGGTTTTTGGTTGGAGATAAAAAGCTAATCGGAGAAATCATATCTATTGACGAAGATGTAGCGACTATACAAGTTTATGAAGAAACACAAGGGACTAAAAGTTGGAGAAACTATAGAAAGTACAAATGTTCCACTATCAGTAACATTAGGTCCAGGAATTATAGGAAATATATTTGATGGTATTCAAAGACCGCTTGAAAAAAATATTCAATGACAGGAGAATTTATTGCAGAAGGGAATTGGTCTTGTTTCTATTGATAAAGAAAAACAATGGGATGTTGAAATTCTTGTTAAAGTTGGGGATAAATTATCTGCAGGAGAAATTTTTGCAACAACTCAAGAAACAAGTTTTATAGAACATAAAATTTTAGTTCCACCAACTGTTAGTGGTGAAGTAATTGAAAGCTTTACCATCAGGAAAATATAATTTAGAAACTGATTTAGTAACAATAAAAAGATGAAGATGGAAAAAAATTCATAATTTAAAAATGTATCATCAATGGCCTGTAAGAATTCCACGTCCAATAGATGTGAGAATGCCAATATCAAGACCTTTAGTAACAGGACAAAGAGTACTTGATGTTTTCTTTCCAATAGCAAAAGGAGGAACTTCAGCACTTCCGGGTGGATTTGGTACAGGAAAAACTATGACTCAACATCAACTTGCAAAATGGTCTGATGCTGATATTATAGTTTATATCGGATGTGGAGAACGTGGTAATGAAATGACAGATGTTCTTGAAGAATTTCCAAAGTTAATTGATCCCAAGAACTTCAAAACCGCTTATGGAAAGAACAATTTTAATAGCAAATACTTCAAATATGCCGGTTGCTGCCCGTGAAGCTTCAATCTATACTGGAATAACTATTGCAGAGTATTATAGAGATATGGGTTACCATGTTGCAATAATGGCTGACTCAACTTCAAGATGGGCAGAAGCGTTAAGAGAAATTTCAGGAAGACTTGAAGAAATGCCTGCAGAAGAAGGATATCCTGCATATCTTCCTTCAAGAATTGCACAATTTTATGAAAGAGCAGGTTATGTTGAAACTCTTTCAAAAAGAGGGTTCAATTACAGTGATTGGGGCTGTTTCTCCACCAGGTGGAGATTTTTCAGAACCGGTAACTGAAAATACTAAAAGATTTGTTTCAGCCTTTATAGGTTTGGATAAGAATTTAGCATATATAAGACACTATCCTGCTGTAAACTATCTTACAAGTTATAGTGGTTATACTTCATTGATTAAAGAATATTATGATGAAAAATGTATCACCCTGAACTTTTTAAAATTAAGAGCAAAGATGATGGAACTTCTTTCAGAAGATAATAAATTGAATCAAATTGTTCAATTGGTTGGAGAGGATGTTTTACCAAATGACCAAAAGAATTGTTATAGAAATAGCTAAAAGTTTTTAAAAAAGGGATTTTTACAACAAAAATGCAATGCATGAAACAGATTGCTATGTTCCTTTGAAAAACAATTTGAAATGTTAAAAAGTAATAGATAATTTATATATGAATTGTACTTTAGCTGTAAAACAACAAGTTGCCCTTACTCGTATAAAAAAATGATGATTTATTTGAAGAAGTTATTAAGATGAAATATAATATTCCAAATGAAAAACTATGATGAAGCATTTGAAAAGTTAAATGCAAAAATCAATAGCTATTATACTGCTTTGATAGACGAAAATCAGGGAGAGTAGGTGATAATTATGCAAAGACAATATTTAAAAACTAGAAAAAAATAGATGGACCTTTGATTGTGCTTAAAGGTGTAGATAATGTCAGCTATGATGAAATGATGGATATAGTAATAGATGGAAGTGAAAGAAGAAGAGCCAAGGTTGTTAGAATTCAAGGAGATAAGGTAATTGCTCAAGTTTTTGAAGGTACAACTGGAATTTCAACACAAAAATTCTGCTGTTACTTTTACAGGAACTCCACTTGAAATTTGTCTTAGTAAAGATATTTTAGGAAGAACTTTTAATGGTGTAGGAGAACCAATTGACAATGGAGATTATATTATTTCAGAGAAAAAATATAATGTAAATGGAAGACCTATGAATCCAGTTGCAAGAGAGTATCCAAGAGATTATTTGGAAACAGGAATTTCAGCTATTGATACTCTTACTACTTTAATTAGAAGGACAAAAACTTCCGATATTTTCATCAAATGGGTTTGACACATAATGCATTAGCTGCTCAAATCGTCAGACAATCCAAATTAAAAAAATTCTGATGACAAATTTGCGATAGTATTTGCAGGAATGGGAATTAAATATGATGATTATGAGTTCTTTAAGAGTGCATTTGAAGAATCAGGAGCATCATCCAGAGTTGTTTCATATATAAATCTTGCTGATGCACCAATTGTTGAAAAGAATTTCAACACCTAGAACTGCATTAACTGCTGCAGAATATCTTGCCTTTGAAGAAGGAATGCATATCTTTAGTAGTTATGACTGATATTACAAGTTATGCAGAGGCCTTTAAGAGAAATTTCTTCTGCAAGAGAAGAAGTTCCTAGTAGAAAGGGATATCCTGGATATTTGTATTCAGATCTTTCTACATTATATGAAAGAGCAGGAATGGTAAAAGGAAAGAAAGGCTCAATTACTTTAATTCCTATATTTAACAATGCCTAATGATGATATAACACATCCAATTCCCTGACCTTACAGGTTTTATTACTGAAGGACAAATAGTTTTATCAAGGGAATTATTCCAAAAGAATATTTATCCACCTGTAAATATTTTGCCTTCATTGTCAAGACTTATGAAAGATGGTATTGGAGATGGATATACAAGAGAAGATCACGATCAAGTACAATCTCAATTATTTCGCTCTTTATTCAAAAGGTTATAGAAGTTCGTTCGCTATCACAAATAATTGGAGAAGATGATTTAACAGAAATAGATAAAATTTATATGGAATTTCGGTAGGAGTTTGAACAAAACTTTTTAAACCAAAAACTTTGATGAATCCAGAACAATTGAAGAATCACTTGATATTGCTTGGGATTTATTCAAACTATTCCCTAAAATTGAACTAGACAGATTGGAAAGTAAATATATAGAAAAATATGGAAGGTGGTAATATGATTCAAAATATTGCTCCTACAAAATCAAATCTATTAAAAATAAAGACAGATTTAAAATTATCTAAAGGTAGGCTATAATCTAATAGATAAAAAAAGAACTGTACTAATAAAAGAAATGATGCAACAAATTGAAAAAGGCAAAAGAAATTCAAGAAGATGTAAAAAGTACTATTTGAAAAGGCATATTCAACATTAGAAGAAGCAAATATAACTATGGGGAGTTATGAATGTGCAAGACATTTCTTTATCAATAGATAAGTCTGAAAAATTTTGAAATTTCTTATAAATCCATTATGGGACTTGATGTTCCGAGTGTAAAAATACGAGCATGGAACTTTAAGACCACATTATGGAATGTATATGACAAGCCCGGCAATTGATGAAGCTATAAAAAATGTTTCAAAAAAATTAAAAAGACTTGTATATAGACTTGCAGAAACTGAAAATACAGTTTATAAACTATCTATAGAAATAAAAAAGAATCAAAAAAAGAGCAAATGCTTTAGATAAAAATTCAAATTCCTAATCTTGAAGAAACTGAAAAATATATTTCGAAGTTCTTGAAGAAAAAAAGAAAGAGAAGATTTTTATAGATTAAAAAGATTAAGAAAAAGAAAAATGTAATGTTGAAGGAGCAAAAAGCTCCTTTTTTTCTTGCTAATATATGTTTAATGTGTTAAAATAAACTTTTATAGATTAAAAGTAAAAGGTGAAATTATGAAAAGATTAATTAATATATTTCTTTAATGACAATATAAAATCATTAGAGGCTTTTCATCAAAAACGAAAGAATTGTTTGAAAAAAAGAGGCTTTTGAAAGTTTCTGAAACATTTTAAAGAAGAAGCTGAATTAAGTATCTGCATAGGTGGAGATGGAGCTTTTATAAGAGGTGTACATAATTCTGATTTTCCAAAAGTTCCTTTTGTTGGAATAAATACAGGGAACACTTGGTTTTTCAAGAAATTAGTTTTTGATAAAATTGAAAAATTTATAGATGATTATATAGATGGAAAAATATATTGTTGATAAAAATTAGATTATTGGAGTGTGATTTAAAGACAAATGATATTGTATTTTCGAAATAAATGTTTAAATGATTTTGTTATTAAATCAAATAGTTCAGAAATAATTCATTTAGATGTTTATATAGACGATAATCATCTTGAAACATTTTGCAGGAGATGGTTTAATAATCTCAACCCTTCAGGAAGTACTGCTACAATATGTCTGCAGGAGGAAGTATTATGCATCCATCCTTAAGAGGATTTTCAACTAACTCATTAGCTCCAATCTTTTCCAAAAGTTTATAGGACTATTTCAAATTCATTTGGTGATTCCTGATACATCAACTCTAAAAAAATAGTTCCGTTGGAAAAATCAACATAAAAAAATTAGTTTTGTTGCTGATGGAATTGAGAAAAGACTATACAGATGTATCATATTTTTGAGTTTAAAAAAATCAAGATTTAAAGTTGTATAAATTAGTATTCAATGAAAACTGGTACTGGATAAATATGAAAGATAAGTTCTTATAAGAAAAATCTTATAATTTGACGTATATCCATAGAAAAATTAATATAAGTAAAAATTGTTGAAATTATATATAAATATGATATAATGGAATTAGATATAAAAGCGTAAATAAATAATGTATTATATAAATTATATAATAATGAGTTTATTTAGTTGCTTTTTCATATAATGTTCCGATATAAAACAGAGAAGATGAGTCAATTTGTAGCTTTGTCTTTTTTTGTTATCTTAAAAAAATATAGATAGGAGAAAAGTTTATGGAAATGAGAAGAAAAGACAGAGAACTAAGTGTAGAAGAGGGAAAAGAATTACTAAAAAAACTGGAGAATATGGGTATTCTTTCAACATCCGATAGTTGTAATCAACCTTATGGGATACCGTTGAGTTATGCATATTTTGATGGTGTAATATATATTCATTGTACAAATCAAGGTGGATATAAAATTAAAAATATAGAAAGAAAAATTCTAAAAAGTTTCATTTTACGGTAGTAGATAAAGTTGAAAGATAAAGCGAGTCAATTTTTCTACAAAATATATTTCAGTGACTGTACTTGGAAGAATAACTATAGTTGATGATGAAGAAAAAAACTAAAGGTATTAAAGTCAATATTATTAAATATTCACCTGATTTTATAGAGTCAGGAATGAAATATATTGAAAAAGTATTGATAAAGATTTCATATATCTGAAAAATAAATATAGATAGAAATAACAGTAAAAGGTAGAAAAATAATTGATATTATAAAAATTTTATAAAAACTTTAAAAAAATATGACAAAAAGGTATTGACTGATAGGGAAAAGGCTGATATAATGTTAAGGCACTTAAAGAGTGCATAATAATAAGTTATCATAATATAAGTTTTAAAAAGTTTGAAAGGCAAAAAAGATAAAAAAAGTGTTGACAGACGAAAAACAAATAGTGATATAATAATATGGTCGCAACAAAGAGTGACATGAACCAAGAAAAGTAAACAGTGATAAAGAAACTTTGAGAGTACAAAGAGAAAACAATAATTTAGGTGTAACAAAAAAAGTCAGCGAGCAGACGAACTTTTTAAATAGAGAGTTTGATCCTGGCTCAGGACGAACGCTGGCGGCGTGCTTAACACATGCAAGTCGAACGTGATTTTTTGTGAAATTCTTTCGGGACTGGAAATGAAATGAAAGTGGCGAACGGGTGAGTAACACGTGAGCAACCTACCTACACAGGGGATAGCCGTTGGAAACGACGATTAATACCGCATGAGACCACAGAATCGCATGGCTTAGGGGTAAAAGATTTATCGGTGTAAGATGGGCTCGCGTCTGATTAGCTAGTTGGAAGGGTAAAGGCCTACCAAGGCAACGATCAGTAGCCGGTCTGAGAGGATGAACGGCCACATTGGAACTGAGACACGGTCCAAACTCCTACGGGAGGCAGCAGTGGGGAATATTGCACAATGGGGGGAACCCTGATGCAGCGACGCCGCGTGAGCGAAGAAGGTTTTCGAATCGTAAAGCTCTGTCCTATGAGAAGATAATGACGGTATCATAGGAGGAAGCCCCGGCTAAATACGTGCCAGCAGCCGCGGTAATACGTATGGGGCGAGCGTTGTCCGGAATTATTGGGCGTAAAGGGTACGTAGGCGGTTTTTTAAGTCAGGTGTGAAAGCGTGAGGCTTAACCTCATTAAGCACTTGAAACTGGAAGACTTGAGTGAAGGAGAGGAAAGTGGAATTCCTAGTGTAGCGGTGAAATGCGTAGATATTAGGAGGAATACCGGTGGCGAAGGCGACTTTCTGGACTTTTACTGACGCTCAGGTACGAAAGCGTGGGGAGCAAACAGGATTAGATACCCTGGTAGTCCACGCCGTAAACGATGAATGCTAGGTGTTGGGAGTCAAATCTCGGTGCCGAAGTTAACACATTAAGCATTCCGCCTGGGGAGTACGGTGGCAACACTGAAACTCAAAGGAATTGACGGGGACCCGCACAAGCAGCGGAGCATGTGGTTTAATTCGAAGCAACGCGAAGAACCTTACCAAGGCTTGACATATAGTTGAGTTATTGAGAAATTGATAAGTCCCTCGGGACAGCTATACAGGTGGTGCATGGTTGTCGTCAGCTCGTGTCGTGAGATGTTGGGTTAAGTCCCGCAACGAGCGCAACCCTTATCTTCAGTTACCAGCATGTAATGATGGGGACTCTGGAGAGACTGCCGATGACAAATCGGAGGAAGGTGGGGATGACGTCAAATCATCATGCCCTTTATGTCTTGGGCTACACACGTGCTACAATGGTTGGTACAACGAGAAGCTAGACAGTGATGTTAAGCAAAACTCTAAAAACCAATCTCAGTTCGGATTGTAGGCTGCAACTCGCCTACATGAAGTCGGAGTTGCTAGTAATCGCGAATCAGAATGTCGCGGTGAATGCGTTCCCGGGTCTTGTACACACCGCCCGTCACACCATGGGAGTTGGCAATACCCGAAGCCGCCGATCTAACCGCAAGGGGGAAGGCGTCGAAGGTAGGGTTAATGACTGGGGTGAAGTCGTAACAAGGTAGCCGTATCGGAAGGTGCGGCTGGATCACCTCCTTTCTAAGGAGTACTAAGAACGACAGTTCAATTAAAATTCTTAGTTTTATCACTGTTTTTTGGTTCAATTTTTTTAACCAAAAAAGCTGTAAGGCTAACTAAAAGAGAATACCAAAATGATAGTATAAAAGGGAAAGGGGCACGCAAGACCCCCAAAAAATTATACTATCGCAAAAAACATTTTGGGGGTGTAGCTCAGTTGGGAGAGCACCTGCCTTGCAAGCAGGGGGTCAGGAGTTCGAATCTCCTCATCTCCACCAAGAAACCTGACAATTAAAGAGAAATATATTTCTGGTCAAGCGACCAAGGGCATAAGGTGAATGCCTTGGCACTGAGAGCCGAAGAAGGACGTGACAAGCTGCGAAAAGTCTCGGGGAGGAGCAAATATCCATTGATCCGGGAATGTCCGAATGGGGAAACCCACTTGAGCAAACCTCAAGTATCTTGTTGTGAATACATAGCAACAAGAGGGAAAAGTTGGTGAACTGAAACATCTAAGTAGCCAGACGAAAAGAAAGAAAAAATTCGATTTTCAAAGTAGCGGCGAGCGAAATGGAAAGAGCCCAAATTAAGTTAAGGAAGAAGAAGGATAGTTGAATGGTCTGGGAAGATCAACCGAAGAAAGTGAAAGTCTTGTAAGCGAAATCTAACTGAATCTGACTTTAAAAGAGTAGCATGGGACACGAGAAATCCTGTGTGAACATGGGGGGACCACCCCCTAAGGCTAAATACTACTCAGTGACCGATAGAGAATAGTACCGTGAGGGAAAGGTGAAAAGAACCCCGGGAGGGGAGTGAAATAGAACCTGAAACCTTATGCCTACAAGCAGATAGAGTCTTAAGAGAGATGATATCGTACTTTTTGTAGAACGGGCCAGCGAGTTATGGTGTGCGGCAAGGTTAAGTAATGAAGTTACGGAGCCGTAGGGAAACCGAGTCTGAATAGGGCGAAATTAGTCGTATGCCATAGACCCGAAACCAGGTGATCTATCCATGAGCAGGTTGAAGTGAAAGTAAAATTTCATGGAGGACCGAACCGGGTAGCGTTTAAAAGCTATCGGATGACTTGTGGATAGGGGTGAAAAGCCAATCGAACTTGGAGATAGCTGGTTCTCCTCGAAATAGCTTTAGGGCTAGCCTCAATTTAGTTTACAGGGGGTAGAGCACTGAATACCGTAGGGGTGTTAGACATTACCGAAAGTTATCAAACTGCGAATACCTGATAAATGATGATTGGGAGTCAGACTATGTGGGATAAGCTTCATAGTCAAAAGGGAAAGAGCCCAGACCACCAGCTAAGGTCCCTAAATATAGATTAAGTGGTAAAGGATGTTTTACTACTCAGACAACCAGGATGTTGGCTTAGAAGCAGCCATACATTTAAAGAGTGCGTAATAGCTCACTGGTCAAGTGGTAGAGCGCCGAAAATGAACGGGGCTAAAATCTAATACCGAAGCTGTGGACTAATTAAATTAGTGGTAGAGGAGCATTGTGTAAGGGGTGAAGCTAAGTTGGAAGACGAAGTGGACTTTACAGAAGAGAGAATGCTGGCATGAGTAGCGAAAAGGAGGGTGAGAATCCCTCCCGTCGAAAGCCTAAGGATTCCTGAGGAAGGCTCGTCCTCTCAGGGTAAGTCGGGACCTAAGCCCAGGCTGAAAAGCGTAAGCGATGGACAACAGGTTGAGATTCCTGTACTATCTTTGAATGTTTGAGAGATGTACTGACGCAGGAGGATATGTTGAGCGTGTGAATGGTAGAGCACGTCTAAGCAAGTAGGTAGAGAATAGAGGCAAATCCCTATTCTTAATATCGAGATGCGATGGGGAGCGAAAAATAAGTAGTGAAGCAACAGATTCCAAACTGCCAAGAAAAGGTACTATTGAGTGAGAAGATACCCGTACCAAAACCGACACAGGTAGGCAAGGAGAGAATCCTAAGACGCGCGGAAGAACCTTTGTTAAGGAACTCGGCAAAATGACCCCGTAACTTCGGGAGAAGGGGTACCATTAGATGTGAGATACTTGCGTATGGAGCATAGAGTGGTCGCAGAGAATAGGCCCAAGCAACTGTTTACCAAAAACACAAGTCTCTGCTAAATCGAAAGATGAAGTATAGGGGCTGACACCTGCCCGGTGCTGGAAGGTTAAGGGGAAATGTAAGAGCAATCGAAGCATAGAACTTAAGCCCCAGTAAACGGCGGCCGTAACTATAACGGTCCTAAGGTAGCGAAATTCCTTGTCGGGTAAGTTCCGACCCGCACGAAAGGTGTAATGATTTGGGCACTGTCTCAACAAAGGATCCGGTGAAATTGTAGTAGTCGTGAAGATGCGACTTACCCACGATAGGACGGAAAGACCCCGTGGAGCTTTACTGTAGGCTGGCATTGGAATTTGGTATTAAATGTACAGGATAGGTGGGAGACAAAGAAGCGAGAGCGCCAGTTTTCGTGGAGTCAATGTTGGGATACCACTCTTTTGATACTAAATTTCTAACTTGATACTCTGAAGCGAGTATAAGGACACTGTCAGTTGGGCAGTTTGACTGGGGCGGTCGCCTCCTAAAGAGTAACGGAGGCGTTCAAAGGTTCCCTCAGAATGGAAGGAAATCATTCAAAGAGTGCAAAGGCAAAAGGGAGCTTAACTGCGACACCAACAAGTGGAGCAGATAGGAAACTAGGACTTAGTGATCCGGTGGTACCGAGTGGAAGGGCCATCGCTCAACGGATAAAAAGCTACCCCGGGGATAACAGGCTTATCTCCCCCAAGAGTTCACATCGACGGGGAGGTTTGGCACCTCGATGTCGGCTCGTCTCATCCTGGGGCTGGAGTAGGTCCCTAGGGTTGGGCTGTTCGCCCATTAAAGAGGCACGCGAGCTGGGTTCAGAACGTCGTGAGACAGTTCGGTCCCCTATCCATCGTGGGCGAAGGAAAATTTGAGAGGAGCTGTCCTTAGTACGAGAGGACCGGGATGGACAGACCGCTGGTGTATCAGTTATCATGCCAATGGTAATGCTGAATAGCTAAGTCTGGAAGGGATAAGTGCTGAAGGCATCTAAGCACGAAGCCCCCTCAAGATGAGATTTCCTGTTGCAGCAAATGCAAGAGAGATTCGATACAGAAAATGTCGTAGATAGGTCAGAGGTGTAAAGGTGGCAACATCAAAGCTAACTGATACTAATAAATCGAAAGCTTGACCAGAAATATATACTCTTTAGTTGAAAGGGTTTTTAAACAGAAATATATTGAAAAGAAAAGAAAAAGTAAACAAGTATGGCTGTAAGGCTTAGGAGGCTACACTGTTCCCATCTCGAACACAGAAGTTCATGACCTAACAGCAATCTAGTGATTGCGTCGTAGGTCAGATGTTAAGAAACTCCATTTGTGCAAAACAAATGGTAAGTTTTCGACAGTGAAAGCTCAGAGCTTAACGGCAAAAGAAAAGTAAATAAACAAGTATGGCTGTGATGGCTAGGGAGGATACACCTGTTCCCATCTCGAACACAGAAGTTAAGCTCTTAAACGTCGAAGGTACTAGTACATCTCGTACTGGGAAGAATAGAAAACAGCCAAAACAAACCACTGAAAGAATGGTTTTTTTGTTTATATAAATAATTATATTTTGATTTATTGTTGTGAAAGCTCAGAGCTTAATAGCAAAATTAAATAAAATAAGTATGGCTGTGATGGCTTAAGAGGTTACACTGTACCCATTTTCGAACACAGAAGTTAATGATCTAACAGCAATCTGAGATTGCGTCGTAGGTCAGATGTTAAGAAACCCATTTGTGAAACAAATGGTAAGTTTCGACAGTGAAAAGCTCAGAGCTTAACAGCAAAATTAAAAAACAAGTATGGCTGTGATGGCTAGGAGGATACACCTGTTCCCATCTCGAACACAGAAGTTAAGCTCTTAAACGTCGAAGGTACTAGATACATCTCGTACTGGGAAGAATAGAAAACAGCCAAACTCCTAGGTAGCTCAATGGTGGAGCACCCGGCTGTTAACCGGTAGGTTGTGGGTTCGAGCCCCACCCTGGGAGCCAATTATGCCGGGGTGGCGGAACTGGCAGACGCACAGGACTTAAAATCCTGCGATGTTAACTCATCGTACCGGTTCGATTCCGGTCCTCGGCACCAGTTCTTAGGCCCCATGGTCAAGCGGTTAAGACATCGCCCTTTCACGGCGGTAACCCGGGTTCGAATCCCGGTGGGGTCACCATTTATTCATTTATGTGGCGGAGTAGCTCAGTTGGCTAGAGCATGCGGTTCATACCCGCAGTGTCAGGGGTTCAAATCCCTTCTCCGCTACCATTTTTATATTATGATATTTACATTGTGGTTATATTTGGGCGCATAGCTCAGTTGGGAGAGCATCTGCCTTACAAGCAGGGGGTCATAGGTTCGAGCCCTATTGTGCCCACCAAATACGGCCTGGTAGTTCAGCTGGTTAGAATGCTAGCCTGTCACGCTAGAGGTCGTGGGTTCGAGTCCCATCCAGGTCGCCACTATTATGCTGGTGTAGCTCAATTGGTAGAGCAACTGACTTGTAATCAGTAGGTTAGGGGTTCAAGTCCTCCCACCAGCTCCATATTTGCGGGAGTGGCTCAGTGGTAGAGCATCGCCTTGCCAAGGCGAGGGTCGCGAGTTCGAATCTCGTCTTCCGCTCCAATAACTCAGAATTTATTCTGAGTTTTGTATTATGTGCCATTAGCTCAGCTGGATAGAGCGTTTGGCTACGGACCAAAAGGCCAGGGGTTCGAATCCTCTATGGCACGCCAAGTAATTGCTTATTTGTGATTACTAAGTTTAAAATTAAGGATCGATGAAAAATTTATTGATCCTTTTTTGTCAATACATTTGGGTATAATCAAATATTAGATTATAATTTACTAAAAAGTATGATAAATATAATTAAAGTTTGAATATCATATTTATTTGAACTTTTTATATTGTGATTTATTATTTATAATTTTATATGTAATATGTTTATCTTTATAATATGGTTTACATATTAATTTATGAATTAAAGTCATTTTTATATTGTATTTTTTCAACTTTTAATGATATAATTGTTAAGACACTATTTAAGGAGGCGATTTTATGAAACCGAGTTATTGGGATTTCAGGTAGTATTTTTGATTAATAAAGGTGATACTTTTTCAGGTTATAGAAGATCTTATGTAAATCAAGATTATGTTGAATCCGTATTAAGAGCAGGTGGTATTCCTTTTCATTATACCATTTTAATGAAGATTTTGAAAGTACTAGAGAAATGGTTAAACAAGTTGATGGAATTATTTTATCAGGTGGACATGATGTAGATCCATATAATTATGGGAGAAGATCCAATGTTAAAAAAATTGGAGAAGTTTTTTTCCTGAAAAGAGATGTTTTTGATATGGAAACTTTATAAGACTGCTATAAAATTGAAGAAAGCCTATTTTTTTGGTATTTGTAGAGGGCTATCAAATAATTAACGTTGTTAATGGGGAACTTTATATCAAGATTTGTCTTATGCCGATTTTGTTAAAATCAACATGATCAAGTAGACAATCCAACTCAAGCTACTCATTTTGTAGAATTTGGAAGAAGGAACTTTCTTGAAAAGAAAATATTTTAGGTAAAGAATATAAAGTAAATAGTTTTTCATCATCAAATAATAAAAGATGTTGCATCTGGATTTAAAAGTTGTTGCAAAAAGTTCTGATGGAGTTGTTGAATCTATTGAAAAATTACAGAAGATAGTTTTATAATAGGAGTTCAATGGCATCCGGAAATGTTATCTTTAAATTGTGAAAAATCTCAAGAGATTTTTAATTCATTTGTAAGAAAAAGTCATAGAATATAGAAAAATAGGAGGTGTAAATTTTTATGACTGATAAAAACAAAAATAAAAATGGGATTATTGAGTATAATTCTATTAGATTTAACTCCATTATTGGTTCAGGTATATTCTTATTACCTAATAAAGTAATGGCACAAGTTGGACCTGCTGCACTTTTTAGTAACAGTTTTTGATGCAATTTTTGGTTATTAGTATAGCGATGTGTTTTGCAGAAGCAGGTGGAATGTTTAAGAAAAACGGAGGACCTTATGTTTATGCTAAGGAAGCCTTTTGGTGAATTTGTAGGTTTTTGAAGTTGGATTTATGAAATGAGCTATTGCAATTATAGCTTGGGCAACAATGACTGTTGGATTTGCTGAAGCATTAATGGGATTATTGCCAAAGGAACTTTTTCAAATCCTAATATTGCAAAAAGCAATAATAGTAACAATTATAGTTGTTTTGCTTACAGGACTTAACTTATCAGGTATTAAGGCAACGAAGATTGTAAATAATATTGTAACAACAGGTAAGTTGTTACCTCTTATAATTTTTATTGCTGTTGGTTTGTTCTTTATAAACGGTTCAAATTTTACTCCGTTCTTTACGCCAGGTACTCTTAAAGATGGTACAGTTATGACATCAGGAGCTGCTATTGGAGCTGCTGCGCTTACAATTTTTTATGCTTTTACAGGTTTTGAGAATATTGCCGTTGCTGCAGAAGATATGGAAAATCCGGAAAAAGATGTTCCTAAATCAATTTTATTGGTAATTTTATTGTGTTCAGTATTTTATATTGCAATTATTGGGATAGCTATTGGTATTTTAGGACCGGGTCTTGCAAAGGAAACAGCACCTGTACAAGCTGCATTTACTAAAATAATTGGTAATGCAGGTAAGTATCTTGTAGGAGCAGGTACTTTAGTTTCAATTGGAGGTATAAATATAGCTGCTTCAATAGGAACTCCAAGAAGTGGTGCTGCCTTAGCAAATGACGGATTAATTCCAAGAGTTGTTGCAAAGAAAAATTCAAATGATGTTCCTTACATTGCAATTATAATTACAGGTATTATTACTTTAGCATTGGGATTATATGGATCACTAATAGGATCATTTGCAGTTTTAGCTGCAATAAGTGTAGTTTCAAGATTTGCACAATATGTACCAACTTGTTTATCAATAATGATATTAAGAAAGAAAAGACCTGATTTAAAAAGCTTCATTTAGGGTTCCATTTGGTTGGGTGATTCTATTTTTTGCATCAGTTGTAAGTTGTTGGTTATTATATAATGCTACTAAACAACAAATAGTAATAGGTCTTGGAGGCTTGGTTATTGGAGTAGTAGTTTACTTCTTGATGAAATTGATAAATAAAGAAAAATGCTTAATAAAAATGATTTATATCAAGAATTATAGAGAAGAAGTGATTTCTTCTCTATTTTTATTAAAAGGTTTATGGTAAAATATACTAGAGGTGATTTTATGAGTAATAGATTTTTAAATATAAAAATATATCATAGAAAAAAATTTTTTAGTTTTATTTTTAATTTTTCTATATTAAGTTTTAATTTTGTATCTAAAAAATTCTTTCGCGGATGATAACTTTTGATAGAGCAAATAGAATTTATGACATGGATTATAGAAGTTTCTTTATTGGAAATATTGTTGATGATTCTAATGGAAAATTTAAAGTAAAAAGTTACTACAATTTTTAGGAGAAAATCTTAAAGAAATTGAAGTTCCTAAAGTTTAAAAGAGTATAGTTATAGTAGATTAACTCCTGCAAAAGGAGATTATTTTGTTGGAATTTTGAAAAAGATAATACTTTAGATTTGACTTGGATTTTTTAAAGCGACTTCTGGTAATTATCAAAACACTTTATTTAGCTAATGATAAAGATCCCGGATAATTCAGAGATTAAGTTATTTCAAAAATATGATAAATAAGGGTGATTATGTTCCGAATCTTGACGAGATTGAAAAGAATAAAAAGATTAGAGGCAAATAAATACTCAAAACCTAAAAGATGATTTTAGTAAAAATTATGATGAATTAACGGAAGAAGAAAAGAAAAAGAGGCTTGAAGCTGTAAATGAAAAAGTCTGAAAAGAGTATAAAGAAAGAATGGAAGCAATTGCCAGTTTAATAAAAAAATCCTGTTATGTTTGATTGTTCCTACAATTTTTATTTTTATTGATATTTTTATGTTGTTCGTTCAAAAAGAAAAATTTTTAAAAAGGAAATGGAAGAACGTGATGATGAGTACGATGATGAAAGAATAATTCTATAAATAGTGATTATGAAGCGAAAGAAATTATTAAATTTTCAGCATTAAAATTTTTCTTACTCTTTTGCTTTATAATGGAGCAGAGGTTTATAGAGTAGAGGATAGTATAAATAGAATTTGTAAATCTTTTTCAAAATATTAAAGCTAGTTAATACCTTTGCATTGAGTAATATGGTAATAATTTCATTTGTATATAATGGAACAAATTATACAAGCATGAGAAGATTAAATGATTCAGGAAAAAAATTTAGAAAAATAGCTTACTAAATGAGTTTATCAAGAAATATAGTTTCTGGTAAAAGTTGATATTGATGAAGCATTTAAAGAACTTAAAAACATAAAAAAATAAAGAGTTCATATAGTAATTTAGCAACTGTTTTGTTAATTACTTTATCTGCTCCATTTTTAGCATTTATTTTTGGGGGAACATTGAGTGATTTTTATTCCAGCGTCTATGGCTATGCTTGTCGAAATGTTATTTTCTGATTTATGTTGGAAAAATTAGATTACCTTCATTTTTAACAACTTTTTTTATCTGCATGTGCAGTTGCACTTTTTACTATGACTATGTCAAGAGTTATTCATATTGAAAAATGTGTCAAGTATTATGATTGCAGGAATTGTTCCTCTGTTTCCAGGAATACAGATAACAAATTCTATGAGAGATATTTTATCAGGAGATATTTTGTCCGGAATAATTGGAATAATGTCTGCTATATTTACAGCTGTTTCTATTGCTAGTTGGTGTTGTTTTAATTCTTAGACTTTTTGGATAGGTGGTTTTATGGATTTATTTTTTTAAACATAATTTGTGCGAGTTGTATCGAGCATTGCATTTTTCAATATTTTTTATAGTTCCAAAAGAAAGCTATTATTTATTGTACTATTACAGGAACAATCAGTTGGATTGTTTACTATTTTTGTAGTAAACATTTTTGGAAATGCAGTTAGTAATTTAATTGCATCTTTAGTTGTTGGACTATTTGCATGAATATTTTTCTGTGAAAATTAAAAATGCCTTCTACAGTATTTTTTTATATTGGGAATTGTAATGTTGGTTCCCAGGATATGGAATGTATCATACTATGGAATATTTTGCAAAAATGAGTATTTATTAGCTTTTAGATAGTGGAATAAGTACAGTTGTACATGCAGGATCAATAGCAATTGAGTTTTGATTTCTGCAGTATTTTTCCAAATCAATTAAGAGTGAAAATTTGATAGAGTTAAATAAAATTTAATGAAATAACAGAAAAATTGGAGAATTTACAGAAAAATAAAAATATTATAAATTTCAAAATCGACTTTTTACGAAAAAATTTTTGTAAAAAGGTTGATTTTTTATTAGATAATGTATAATACTTAATGTTGTTTTATGGGAGTAGATGAGTTCTGGTGTGCTCTCTGGTCTTCAAAAACCAGCATAAGGAGTTTGTAGCTTCTTAGGTGGGTTCGATTCCCCATATTCCCGCCAAATTTTTTATAAATTTTATATAGCAATTTCAGTACTTGACTATTATTGTACAATGCAGTATAATTGATGTAAGATATTGTGTAAATAAATTGGAGGTGTGTTATGTCAAATTTAAAAAAATTACAATCAAAACAATTAGATGAGTTCTTTGAAGCTATATTTAATGTTAAAAACAAAAGATGATTGCTATGCTTTCTTTGAAGATGTTTGTACTTTACGTGAATTAAATTCTATTTCTCAAAGATTGGAAGTTGCTAAACTTTTTAAAAATTAGAAAAACTTACAATGAAATAGAACTTGAAACTGGAGCATCAACTGCTACAATTAGTAGAGTAAATAGATCATTACAATTTGGTGCAGAAGGTTATGAATTAGTTCTTGATGCATTGATTGCTAAAAGATTTGAAAAGGTAAAAAAATAATTAAATTTTAGATTTAAAGTAGATACTATTTTGTAAAATAGTATCTATTTTTGTTATTTAAAAAGATTTTCATTATTGATTGTAAAAATTTATTGAAATATTAGATTTACAATGCTATAATATAATTGTTAAATTTTAAATTTTTAAAGGGGTATTGTTATTATGATTAATGAAAGAATTAGTAAATTGAGAAAGTTGATGGCTAAAAGAAATATAGATGCCTATATTGTACCTAGCTCAGATCCGCATCAATCAGAATATTTAGCGGATTATTACAAAACTAGAGAATTTATAACAGGTTTTACAGGTTCAGCTGGAACAGCTGTTATTACTACTAAAAATCAGGTTTATGGACTGATGGAAGATATTTTATTCAAGCCGCTAAAGAATTAGCTGTTGGAGAAGTTGAACTTTATAAAGATGGGTGTTCCTGAGTCAATTTCTATTGAGGAATTTTTGTTGAAAAGAATTTCCAAATGGAGGAGCAAAGATTGCTTTTTGATGGTAATAATACTTCTGTTGCAGAATATGAAAATTTAATGAAAAAATTACCTAATTTTTGAGTTTATAACTGATGTTGATTATGTAGGAGATATTTGGAATGAAGAAGGTCGTCCTGCAAAAGCCGGATAGTAAAGTTTATATTTTTGATGAAAAAGTATTCTGGAGAATCAACTTCTGATAGAATAGCTAGACTTAGAAGCTATGATGAAAGAAAGAGGAATAGACTATCATTTTATTGGTTCATTTAGATGATATTGCTTATGTTTTGAAATATTAGAGCGAATGATGTTCAATGTAATCCTGTTGTAATTTCATATCTATTGAGTTTCTGAAAAACATGTAATTTATATATCGATAAATCTAAAATTATCAGAGGAAGTTTCAGATTATTTGAAAGAAAATAATGTTTCAATTAAAAGCTTATGAAGTTATAGCAAGAGATATTTCTGATATTGAGGCAAAGAAAACTTTATATTTAGAAACAAAAAGACAAATGTAGCAGTTTATTCATCAATCGGAAGAGGAGTAAATGTTGTTACAGGCTTAAATCTTACTTCATTAATGAAATGTCATAAAAATGAAATTGAAATAAAAAAATACTAAGAATGCATTTCATTAAAGATGGTGTTGCATTAGTTAGATATCTAAATTGGTTGGAAACTGGTGTTTCAACTGGAACTATAACTAGAAATGATTGCTTCTGAAAAAGCTATTAGAATTTAGAAAACAACAAGATTTATTTATTGAAGATAGTTTTGAATCAATTTCTGCTTATGGTGCAAATGCTTCAATGCCACATTATAAACCAAGTCATGAAACATCCTGTAAAAGTTGAACCAAGAGGATTATATTTAATTGACAGTGGTGGACATTATTTAGATGGAACAACTGATATTACAAGAACTGTTGCACTTGGCGAATTAAAAGAAGAAGAAATTTATCACTATACATTAGTTTTAAAAGCACATATTGCTTTAATGGAAGCTAAGTTCTTAGAAGGAACAAATGGTGGATATTTAGATGCTTTCACTAGATATAATCTATGGAAAGAATAGAATTAACTTTCAATCATGGTACAGGACATGGAGTTGGTCATGTACTAAATGTTCATGAAGGTCCTCAAAGAATAGGTACTGGAGGAAACGAATATCCAATGGAAGTTGGAATGGTAACTTCTGATGAACCTGGGTATCTATATTAGTGGTAGTCATGGAATTAGAATTGAAAATATTATGGTTTGTGTTAAAGATGAAATGACTGAATTTGGTCAATTTTTAAAATTTGATAATTTAACAGTTGTTCCTATTGATACAAGACCTGTTGATAAATCATTAATAGTGAAGAAGAAATTGCTTTGGTTAAATGATTATAATAAGATGTGTTATGAAAAATTATCTCCATATTTAAGTGGACATGATTTAGAATACTTAAGAGAACAATGCAAGGAAATTTAAAAGAGAATTTGATATAAATTACGAATTAAAAAAAGCTACCCGATTTACCAGGAGTTTATATAATGTATGATAAGGATGATAAGATTATCTATGTTGGAAAGTCTGTCTCTTTAAAAAGAAATAGAGTTAGGTCATATTTTTTACTACTAATCACAAATACAAAAAGTTCAAGCTATGGTAGAACATATTCATAGATTTGAATATATAATTGTAAATAACGAAACTGAAAGTTTAGTTTTAGAAAGCAAATCTGATTAAGAAAAATAGACCTAAGTATAATATAAATTTAAAGGACGATAAACAATATCCTTATATAAAATTACAAATGAAAAAAATTTCCTAAAAATTTTTAAAAAGTTAGAGATGTAAAGGAAATGATAAGGCTCAATATTTTTGGGCCTTTTTCCTACAATTTCAGACTTAGAAAAATTGATGGAATTATCTATATTGATTTACAATATAAGAGATTGTAAGTTGAACTTTTGACAAGGGTAAAAGTTTTTACAAAAGACCTTGTATGAGCTATTATTTGGGAAGATGCTCAGCACCATGTACTCAAAAATATAGATAGAGAAAATTATAATAATGATGTTAAAAGAGTTATTAAGTTTCTTTCAGGAGATACAACTGAGATAAAAAGAAATTTTACTAAATAGAATGAAACAGTCATCAGCTAAAAGAAGAATATGAACTTGCGATGAAATATAGAGATTTCTTAAGTGAAATTGATTATTTATTTACTAAGCAGATTTTTAATATCAAGAAATTTAAAGGAATATCATTTGATTTCATATGCTTATGCTGAAAATATTTTGGTTGTTGCAATTTTTATTGTAAATGATGGACTTGTAGTTGATAGAAAACATTTCATTATTGAAAATATTTTTGGACTTGGAAAGTTGAAGAGCTATTTTCAAATGTTATAAAGACAATTTTACATAAGTCATCATAACAAGGTTAAAGAAATATATATTGATTATTCAGATGAAAAAATTTTTAAATGAAAATTTCATTATTCTTATCAAATATTTTTCTCTGAAAAATTCTATTTCTGTAAAAATCCTAAAAAGGTGTTAAAATTTGATCAAATGAAGATTTTTGCAAAAAAATGCAAATGAAATTTTTAACAAAAACATATTTTTGATAGTAAAAATATTAAATGTAAAAATACCTACAAGCTATTAATTATCTAAAAAAATATTTTAGATATTGACAATCTAAATAGAATAGAATGTTATGATATTTCAAATATTTCAGGTAGATTTTAATGTTGGGAAGTATGGTAGTTTACAAAAATGGCTTTTAAAAGTTCAAAAAGATTATAGAAAAGTTTAAAGATAAAAGATCGGTTGTGAGGTCAAGATGACTATTCAAGTCATAGAGAGATGCTTACAAGAAGATTTAATAGATTTTTAGATGAAAAAAATAAATTCTATTGGAAGTAGTTTTTTTCTGAAAATGCCGGACTTAATTTTTAATGGATGGTGGAAAGGGACATGTTAATGTAGCAAAAGAAGTTCTTTTTGGAGAAAAGAACTTTGAATGTTCCGGTTATTGGACTTGTTAAAAAACGATAAACATAGAACTAAAGGAATAATTTTTGAAGACAATTATATCGAATTAGATATAAATACAAATATATATAGATTTTTTTATTTGACATACAAGAAGAAGTTCATAGATTTGCTATTAACTATCATAGAAGTTTACAGAATAAAAAAATTACAAAATTCTGTTCTTGATGAGATAAAAGGTGTTGGAGAAATTAAAAGATTAAACTATTATCTCATTTTGGGAGTATTTCTTCGATAAAAAGCAAGTGTTGAAGAACTTCTTATGGTTGATAAAGATGGATAAGAAAACAGCTAAAAATATTTTTGAATTTTTAATAATGAGGGATAATATGAAAAAAAGTGTTCTATTAAAAGACTTAGTTGAAAAACTTGGATTTGAGATTGTTTATAAAAGCGATGATTATGATAAAATAGAAATAGATATTAATGAAGTTAATAGACCTGGTCTTCAACTAAGTGGTTTTTGATACTTTTTTCATATAAAAAGAATTCAAATAATTGGACTTCGGAGCATGAATATTATGACAAATATTTGCCCTTTGATGAAAGAAGAAATATTTTTTTGATAAGTTCTTTTTCATATCCTATTCCTGCTTTAATTTACAGTTATGGAATTAATATACCTTACGAAGTTTATTCTTTGGCAAAAAACATAATAGAACAATCTTTAAGAGTAGATTATGGAACTACAAAAACTTATTTCTAAGCTGAATGTGTTTTTGGAATTTGCTCTAAGCGAAGAAATTAGAATTCACGGTGGATTGCTTGAAGTATTTGGTATGGGAATTTTAATAATTGGAAAAAAAGTAGTATAGGAAAAAAAGTGAAACTGCTTTGGAACTTATCGCTCGTGGACATAGATTAGTAGCAGATGATGCTGTCGATATAAGAAAAAAATAGATAATAAACTCTATGGAGAGTCTCCTGAAAATATTCGACATTTTTCTAGAGATTAGAGGGACTTGGAATTTTAGATATCCAAAAGATTATATGGTGTCGGAGCAGTAAAAAAATCTACTGAAATAGATTTTTGTAATTGAACTTGAAAATTGGATAGATAACAAAGAATATGATAGATTAGGTCTTGATGATAAATACAAAAAGTATACTAGGGTCTTGAACTTCCATATATTGTAATTCCTGTAAAAACCGGGTAGAAATATAGCATTGATTGTTGAAGTTGCAGCAAGAAATATGCGTCAAAAAAATGTATGGATATAATGCTGCAGAGGAATTAAATAAAAAGAATAATGGAAGAAATAAAAATAAATCAAATTAGGTGGTAAATATGTTATTTAGTAAATTGAATTGTATTGTAAGATATGACGAACCTTTAAAAAAATCATACTACATTCAAAATTGGTGGAAATTGTATAGCTTTTAATTGAACCAAGAGAAGTTTCCGATATAGTTGAAACTATAAAAAAATATGTAGAGAAAATAGTATTAAATTTTTTTGTAATTGGAAATGGATCAAATTTACTTGTTCCAGATGAAGGCTATAATGGAGTTATAATAAAATTAAAGAGTGAATTTTCAACAATACAAGTTGAAGGGCGAATATTTAATAGTAAATTCTGGTGCAAAATTATCGAAGTTTATACTGTAGCTTATGAAAATTCTTTAACAGGATTTGAATTTGCTTCAGAATTCCAGGAACAATAGGTGGAGCGAATCTATATGAATGCAGGAGCCTATGGTGGAGAAATGAAGATATAGTTGAATCTGTTGAAGTTTTTGGACTTAGATAATTTTCGAATTAAGAGAATTAAAAATGAAGAGCTTGAATTTTTCTTATAGAAAAAGCATAATTCAAAAGGAAAAACTATATGTGTCAACTATTAAAAGTTGAAAATTACAAAAAGGAAATAAAGAAGAAATAAATACTGTCTATGAAGATTTAAGAGAAAGAAGAAATTCAAAAACAACCTTTGAAACTTTCGGCTCAGCAGGAAGTACTTTCAAAAAGGCCAGAAGGACATTTTGCTTCAAAATTAATTGAAGATGCTGGATCTTAAAGGCTATCATATAAATGATGCTTGGGTTTCAGAAAAAAACATTCAGGTTTTATAGTTAATAAAAGGGAAATGCAAGTTATAAAAGAAGTCATGGAACTTATAGAGTATGTTCAAAAAGTTGTTTTTGAAAAATTTCGGTGTTAAATTGGAAACGAAGTAAGAATTTTAAAGGATTAGGTTATGGAAGCAGTTATAATTACAGGAATGAGTGGAGCAGGAAAGACATTAGCATTAAACCATTTTGAAGATATGGGTTATTATTGCATGGAAAATCTCCTCCAAAATTTATTGTAGATTTTGTCGAATTAATAAATAATTCTACAAAGATCTATTGAAAAAGTTAGCGATAGTTATTGATGTTAGAGCAAGATTTTTTTGAAGACTTATCAGAAACAATTCAAAATTTGAAAAAAATGGATTGTGAACTTAAAGTCTTATTTTTAGATGCAAGTAATAGAACTCTTATTAAATAGATATAAGGAATTAAGACGTCCTCATCCTGTAAATCCAAATGGAGCTCTATCAGATTCCATAGAATTGGAAAGAGAAATTCTTAGTGATATAAAAGGGATAAATCTGATATTATCAGTCAGACTACTACAAGACTTTCTGCTATAAGTTTTAAAAATAAATTGAATTCAATTTTTTTCAATGGTAATAAAAAGATTTAGTTATAAATATAGAATCATTTGGATTTAGAAAATGGAATTTTGGTTGAAGCTGATTTAGTTTTTGACGTTAGATTTTTACCTAATCCATATTATATTGAAGAACTAAAAAGAACTTAAATGGAAAAGATGATGAAATTCAAAAATTATGTTATGGGTTTTGATGACTCAAAGATATTTTTTTAAATAAGATTGTTGATTTATTGGAGTTTCTTAATACCTAAATATAAGGCTGAAGGAAAAAAATATGCTTACTATTGGAGTTGGATGTACAGGTGGAAAAGCATCGTTCTGTTTGTTTAGCTGAAAAATTTATTCAGAACTTAAAAAGAACATTCTAATGTTAATATTTCTCATAGGGATGAAAGACTATGGTAGATGATACAAGAATTGTAACCATTGGAGGATGGAACAGGAAGTTCAACCATCCTTAAAGGTTTGAAAAAGTATTTTTAAAGATATTACTGCAATTGTAACTGTCGCTGATGACGGTGGAAGTTCGGAATGCTTAGAGATGATTTAGGAATTATTCCACCGGGAGATATTAGAGCTTGTTTGATTTCTCTAGCAAATACTGAAAAATCAATGGAAAGATTGATGAAATATAGATTTAAAGAGGGAAATCTAAAGGGACAAAGCTTTGGAAAATTTATTTCTAGTTGCAATGGCAGATATTTATAAAGATTTTATGTTAGGTATACAAGAAACTTCAAATATTTTTAGCAATAACTGGGTAAAGTTTTACCAGTTACTTTAGATAATATAAAATTATTTTGCAGAGCTTGAAAATGGAGAAATAATTGAAGGAGAAAGTAATATAACTGCTTTAGATTTAGAAGATGAAAAAAGTAGTAGAATAAATAGAGTTTTCATTTCTCCGAAAATATGCTAAAACCACTTAATGAAGTTGTTCATGAAATCTATAATTCTGATGTAATTTTAATAGGTCCTGGAAGTTTATATACTTCTGTAATTCCTAATTTGTTAATTTCTGAAATTAGTGAAGCATTAACAAATACTAAAAGCAAAAATTTGCTTTATTTTTAAATGTTGTTAATCAATCAACTGAAACCTTCGATTATAAGGTTACTGATCATTTAAACGCATATTTATAAGCATTGTGAAGGAATTAAAATTGACACAGTAATAGTAAATAATGAAATAATTCCTAAAGAAGTTGACTTAAAATATAAAAAGAAAAAGTGCAAGTCAACTGTTATTAAGTGATGAAGAAAGAGAATATTTAAACAAAATTAAAAAAATAAGAGTTTTTAGAGGACAATTTAGTTAGTAAATCTTCAGGTTATTCAAGGCATAATGAAGATAAACTATGCAAGATTGATTTTAGAAAAATTTTTAAAATAATAATTAGATTTAGAGTGTTTTTAGATTTATAAATTTTAGATTGGGATTTGCCCAATCTTTTTGCTTGTTTTAAGTTGTTATTTTTATAAATACTAGCTTTAGATTAGATAAAAATAGTGGAAAGAAAAGTTCATTTTATGGTAAAAATAATATATTGAGTAATTATATATTATATGTTTTTAGGAGAGATTATGAGAGATTTATATGAAATATTAGGAGTGGATAAAAATTGTAATAAGGCAGAGTTAAAATCTGCATATAGAAAATTAGCAAAAAATATCATCCGGATGTTAATCCCTAATAATAAAGAAGCAGAAGAAAAATTTTTAAAGAGGTAAACTTTTGCTTATGAAATACTAAGTGATGACAATAGAAGACAGAAAATATGATACCTATGGAGAAGCAAGCTTTAATGCTAAATGCATCAGGAGGCGGAGGCTTTGGAGGCTTCTCTGATATGGAAGATATTTTTGAAAGTATTTTTCGGAAATTTTGGAGGATTTTGGAGGTTTTGGAGGCTTTAGTTCGACTAGAAATTCCAATCGTCCAAGAAAAGGAGAAGATACTGAAGTTTATTTAGATTTGGATTTTTTTGAAGCTGTTAAATGGTGTAGAAAAAGAAATTTTTTTGTAAATGTAAAAACTGTTTGTAATGTATGTTCAGGGACTGGTGCAAAACCAGGAACAAAGAAAGTTACTTGTAAAAATGCAATGGACGTGGAAGTATTAGAGTTCAAAGACAAAGTTTTTGGAACAGTTGTTTCTGAAGAATTATGTAATGAGATGTAATGGTACTGGTGAAATGTAGAAGAAAAATGTGAAAAATGTAAAGGCAAAAATTTGTTCTTGTAAGAAAGAAATTTACTATTAAAAGCTCAAAAAGGTGTGAATACAAAATAATATTATGACTTTTAAAAAGAACAAGGGAAATTGTGGAAAATGGTGGACCTAATGGGAGATATATATGTATATTTTTCAAAGTTAAAATCTCATGAATTATTTGTTAGAAAGAGAAATGATGTTTTTATGAATTGCCAATTTTCTTTTACAGAAGCAACTTTAGGAGCAGAAGTAGAAATACCTACTTTAGATGGAAAAGAAAATATACAATTCCCTGAAGGAACAGAGACTGGTACAGAATTTATCCTTAAAGATAGGGGAATTTCTGATGTAAATGGATACGGGAAAGGTAATTTAACCTTTTAGAGTTAAAATAATTACTCCAAAGAATTTAACGGATAGACAAAAAGAAACTTTTAAGAGAATTTTCTAATGAAAGAGAAGAACATTTAACAGAACATAAGAAAGAACTTTTTGAAAAAGGTGAAGGAGCTATTTGAATAATGGATTGGACTGAAATTGAAGTTGTAGTAAAAATCAATTTGAAGACAATATAGTTGAATTCTTTATTTATTTGATATTGATGGAATAAATATAAAAGACTCAAGAGATTATGAGGAGTTCGCAAAAGGGAAAAAGCCTTTATTGGGTAGTTTTGGATGAGGATGATTTTGAAAAAGTGATTTTATTACTGTTAAGACTTATTTAAAAAAATGACGATGAAATTGAAGAAAATTTGCAAAATTTTACAAGAGAGAATTTCAGAATTTGAAAGAGATATGACGAAAAAGTCATTTTAAAAATAGATTCTAAAATAAAAACCGAAGATTGGGCAAATGAGTGGAAAAAGTACTATAAACCTACAAAGGTTGGTAAGAATTTCATTATAAAACCAACTTGGGAAGATTATAATTTAGCTGAAAAATGAAGTTATGATTGAATTAGATCCGGAATGGCTTTTTGGAACGGGAACTCATGAAACAACAGCTCTATGTTTAGAAGCTCTTGAAAAAGTAGATTTAAAAAGATAAAACTGTTTTTGATATAGGTTCCGGAAGTGGAATTTTATCTGTTGGAGCTTTTGAAACTTGGAGCAAAAAGTAGAAGCTGTGGATATTGATATTTTAGGTGTTGAGGCAACTTTAGATAAATGCAAAGTTAAATAAAAGTTGAGGATAGAATTGTCGTTCATCATGGAGATTTATGTGAAAAAAATTAAATTCAAAAGCGGATGTAATAGTTGCTAATATTCTTGCACATATTTTAGTAAAATTATTGGATGATATAAGTAAATTTATAAAAGATGAAGGAATTTTTTTATAGGTTCTGGAATAATAGAAGAAAAAAATATTCCGATGTTGAAAAACGCCTTGATAAAAAAATAATTTTTGAAATTTTGGAAGTAAAACAAAAAAACAAAGATTGGGTTTGTGTAATTGCAAGGAGAAAAGAATGCATAGATTTTTTTACTGACGAGTCTATCTTAGATGGAAAAGTTAAAATATACGGAGATGACTATAATCATATAAAAAGTTCTTAGAATTGCAGAAGATGAAAAAAATTGAGGTAGTAGTTTTTAGGGAGCTTTATATTGGGAATATAGAGATTTGTGATAAAATATATTTCTGTATATAATTTGGAAAAAATTCAGAAAAATACTGAATCAAAAATTAAAATTCATCTATTGCAATGTTTGACAAAGGGTGAAAAATGGATTTAATAGTTCAAAAAGCTGTTGAACTAGGAGTATACGATATTACTTTGGTTAATTCAAAAAGATGTATCGTAAAAATTTGATGAGAGAGAGTAAAAATTGAAAGATTACAAAAATTTCTTATGAGGCATCAAAGCAATCAAAGAGATTAATTGTTCCTAAAATCAATGAATTAATACAAATTAAGGATATTATAAATTTTGTAGGAGATAATTACTTACTTAGTAGCTTATGAAGAGGATAAAAATATTTCTTTTAAAGGGATGTAATTATGAAAATAAAAACAGAAGAATCCTACAAAGATATTTTATATATTAATAGGTTCAGAAGGTGGCTTTGAAAGAGAAGAAATTGAATTTTTAACAAATAATGGAGCTTTCAGCATTGGCCTTGGAGCTAGAATTTTGAGAACGGAGACTGCAGGCATAAATTTACTTTCAATTTTGCAATATGAATTTATGTAGGAGGTTTATGAATAAAGTTAGTTTTTAACTCTGGGTTGCAAAAGTTAATCAGTATGAAACTGAAGCTATGCAGGAGTTATTTAAGAAACGAGGGTATGAGATTTGTAATGAAAATGAGATATGTGATGTATATGTTATAAATACTTGTACAGTTACAAATTTGAGCGATAGGAAATCAAGACAATTTATTTCCAGAGCTAAGAAGTTAAATAAAAGATGCTATTTTAGCTGTTGTGGTTGCTATTCTGCAGGTTGCACCTGATGAAATTTCTGCAATTGAAGATGTAGATGTAATTATTGGTACAAAAACAGAGCTAGAATAGTTGAATTATGGAAGAATCAAAGAAATCAAATTTAAAAGTTTAATATCGTTTCAGAGCTTACAAAAGGATTGTGGTTTTTGACGTATTGTCAATAGAAAATCAAGAAAAGTAAAAACAAGAGCATATAAAAAAATTCAAGAGGGTTGTAATATGTTTTGTACATATTGCATAATTCCTATGCAAGAGGACCTATCAAGTCAAGACCAATTGATGATATATATGAAGAAGCTGTAAAACTTGCAAATAATGGATATAAGGAAGTCATAATAACAGGGATTCATGTTGGTTCTTATGGGCTTGATTTAGGAAATGATACTAGACTTATTGATGTTATAGAAAAAAATTATCTACTATCGAAAATCTTGACAGAATAAGACTTAGCTCAATAGAAGCAGGGAATTATTTCTAAAAGATTTTTTTAATTAGATTAAAGAATTGTAAAAAGTTTGTGAGCATTTTTCATTTGTCTTTACAAAGCGGTTGCGATAAAATTTTAAAACTTATGAATAGAAGATATACAACTGATATGTATAGAAAAAGTTAGAATGATAAAAGAAATTTTTCCAAATATGTTGCTCTTACAACTGATATTATTGTTGGATTTCAGGAGAAAATGACGAGGATTTTTCAAGAGACATTAAATTTTGTAAAAGAAATAGGATTTTTCTAAAATTCATGTTTTTAAATATTCAAAAAGAAAAGGAACTCCTGCTTTATGATTTTTAAAGAACAAGTTGATGGAAATGTTAAGAAATTTAGAAGTAATGAATTAATCCTATTAGCAAAAGGATATGACGGCAGAATTTTTGAAAAAGAACTTTCTGAAAAACATGAAGTTTTATTTGAAGAAAATATTAATGGAAATAGACTTGTAGGTTATACAAGAAATTATATAAGATTTTCTGCTCCTTATAATGAAGATATGAAAAACAAAGTTGTTTATTGCAATGGTCTTTCGGTTGAAGGAGAGAAATGTTTGGATTAGCAAGTAAAATAAAGATTTAAAAATTAGGAGGCTTATTTTTGGAAAAGAAAAACTTTTATTTGACAACACCTATTTTATTATCCAAATAGTATTCATTTAGGTCATGCTTATACAACAATTGTTGCAGATGTGTTAAAGAAAATATAAACAAGCTCAAGGTTTTGATGTATTTTTTTACAACTGGTACTGATGAACATGGTCAAAAATTACAAGAATCTGCTATAAAAAGCAGGTAAAAGCTCCATTGGAATATATTGATCCGATAGTTGAAAGTGCTAAAGAACTATGGAAAACTTTAGATATTGATTTTTGATGCTTTTTGTTAGAAGTACAGATAAAATTCACGAAAAAATGTTAGTGAAATTTTTACAAAACTTTTATGAAAAAGGAGAAATTTATAAAAGGGAGTTATAAAGGGAATGTACTGTGTTCCTTGTGAAAGCCTTTTTGGACTGAAAGCCAACTTGTTGAAGGAAATAAATGCCCTGACTGTGGTAGAAGTTTCTCCAAGTGAAGAAGAAACATATTTCTTTAGACTTTCTAAATATCAAGATAGACTTTTAAAATTATATGAAGAAAATCCTGATTTTTATTCAACCGGAATCAGAAAAATGAAATGATAAGTTTCATTAATGAAGGAAACTTAACTGATTTGTCTGTTACACGTTCAAGTTTTGATTGGGGTGTTAAAAGTTCCTTTTGATGAAAAGCATGTTGTTTATGTTTGGATAGATGCCTTAAGTTGTTATTTAACAGGAATTGGATATGGAACTGATGAAGAAAAAATTCAATAAGTTTTTGGCCTTGTGATGTTCATTTTAATTGGTAAGGAGATTATGCGTTTCACGCAATTATTTGGCCTGCAATTTTAATGGCTTTAGATTTACCATTGCCAAAGAAAATTTTTGGACATGGATGGATTTTTATTTGATGATGATAAGATGAGTAAAAGCAAAGGGAAATATAGTTTATGCTGAACCAATTATAGAAAGATATGGAATGGACGCATTAAGATACTTTATGCTTAGAGAATTTACTTTGGACAAGATGGTAATTTTACTTATACAAAAATGTTAAACAGAATTAATTCAGACCTTGTAAATGACTTGGGGAACTTAGTCTCAAGATCAGTGGCAATGTGTGAAAGTATTTTGGAGGATTAGTTCCTTCTCAAACAGAATTAACTGAACTTGATAATGATCTAATCGAAATTGCCACTACTACTAGAGATAGAGTTGCAGAGTTGATGGATAAACTTAATTTCTCAATGGCTCTTGAAGAAATATGGAAATTAGTTAGAAGAACTAATCAGTATATTGATGAAACAACTCCTTGGACTTTGATTAAAGAACAAAAGAAGAAAGATTAAAAACTGTAATTTATAATTTACTTGAAAGTATAAGAATTATTTCAGGATTAATTAAACCTTTTATGAAAGAAACTTCATCTAAAAATAAATGAACAAATAGGTTATTCAGATTATTCTTATGAAGACTTAACTAAATTTGGATTACTTGAAGTTGGTACTAAAGTTTGTAAAGGAAAAGAATTTATTTGATAGGCTTGATGTTGACAAAGAATTAGAAATAATCATTCAAAAATTCTGAACTTATTGAGATGAGAAAAAGAAGAAAAATTCAGGAGTGGGTGAAGTTAAAGAAGGGTTAAAAGAAAATGAACTTATAACAATTGATGACTTTGCAAAAGTTGAGACTTAAGGTTGGAAAAATCTTGGAATGCAGGCCTCATCCAAAAGCTGATAGACTTTTAGTTTCTAAAAATTGATATTGGTGGAGAGTTAGAACTATAGTTTTCAGGAATAAGAAAAATACTATTCTGAAAAAGACCTTATAGGTAAAAAGTTATTGTTGTTACAAATTTAAAAACCGGTTAATTTAAGAGGTGTGGAAAGTAATGGAATGATACTTGCTGCATCTGATGATGAGAATTTAAGTGTATTGACTGTTTTTAAAAAGATGTTAAAGAAGGATCAAAGGTATCATAATGAAAATAGTAGATAGTCACTGTCATATTGATGATGAAAAATTTGATCAAGATAGAAAATAGTAATTTCTAATTTTGAAGAAGATGGAATTGACTTTATAGTCGATCCTAGCTTCTGATATATCATCAAGTGAAAAATAATTGAAATTGTAAAAATATGATAGAGTATATGGAGCAGTAGAATTCATCCACACGAAGTTGAAGATGTAACTGATGATGACTTAAAGAAAGTTTATGAAAATGTCTTTTTAGTGATAAAATAGTTGCGATTGGAGAAATCGGACTGATTATTACTATGATAATTCTCCAAGAGAAAAACAAAAAGAAATTTTTAGAAAGCAACTTGAATTGCTGAGAGAAAGAAATCTACAGTTATAATTCATACAAGAGATGCAATGGGAGATACTGTATGATATTCTATCCGAATTTAAAGAGTGAAAGTAAAAGGTAGTAATGCATTGTTACACAGGTTCAAGCGAGAATGGCAAAAAGATTTATGGAACTTGGTTACTATATTTCTATTTCAGGAACGGTAACTTTTAAAAGAAATGCAGTTAATGTTAGAGAAATGGTAGAGACTATTCCACTAGATAATTTGCTTGCTGAAACGGATAGTCCATACTTTCTCTAGAGCCAAATCGTGAAAGCAGAAACGAACCTAAATATGTAGATTTACAGCTGAAAAAGTTGCTGAACTTAAAAGAAATGGAATTAGAAGATTTAATCTATAATACGAATAGTAATGTCAGAAATCTTTTTCAATAGAGGATTAATATGATCAAAAGAAATAACTAGTAGTTGAGGAAAAGACGATATTTCAAAAGTGAAGTCACTTTGATTGTGATGTTATTGCAACAAATGGAACACATTTTTCTAAAAAGTTGCTTAAAAATTAAAAGAGGCAAATGAAAAATGTGGAATAATAGTTTTTCTACAGATCCCGACTATGCAGGGAAAAGATTAGAAAAATATAAATAGAGTAATACCAAACTGTAAAAATGCTAAGTGGAAGCCTTGCTCTTTAAAAGGGGATAATGTCAGGGTTGAAAATGCAAAAGTCAGAAGATATTATTGAAGCTATTGAAAATGCAAAAAGTAACAGTTTTAGAAAGAAAGGTGAAATTAATTTAAGCCTTCTAACTTCTTTAGGAATTAGTGGAATGGGAAATAGTCAAAGCTTAGAAAAACTTTGTGATTATTTTAAAAATTGGATATTGTAATTCAAAGCAATTTATAAAAGATTAAATAGTTTTGGAATAACTGAAAGCAATTAATTACAGCTGTTATTTTTAGGAGGGAAGTTTAAAAATGGATTTATATAAATTATCGGTAATAAAAAGAAATTTGTGATAAATTCGAGTTTTTCATTTTCTAAAAAATTTTTGGACAAAAAGCTACAACAGATAGAAATATCTTAGAAAAGATAGTTGAAGTTTCAGCTGTTGGCAAAAGACTATGGAGTAATCAGAAATAGGACCGGGTTTGGAGTTCTTACAAAATTTTTGCTTGAAAAAGCTGGAAAAGTTGTTTCAATAGAGATTGACTACAAGATTGAAAGAAGTTTTTAGATTATACACTTAGTGAGATACTGATAATTTTGAATTTGTTCAATCTGATGCTCTAAAAATTGATTTGAAAAACTTATTGAAGAAAGAATTTACTCAAAAGAAATTGTCAGTGGTTTGCGAGACTTACGCATATTATGTAACAACGCCAATAATAACAAAACTTTTGAGAGAGTGATTTAGATTTTAGAATCCATAACTATAATGGTTCAAAGAAGTTGCTCAAAGACTTTGTTGCAGATGAAAATAGTAAAGAAGACAAGTTCAAGCATAGTTTATTCGTAAAATATGTATGCAGATGCAAATATAACTTTTAGTGTATCTGAGAAATGTATTTCGTTCCTGCCAAATGTAGATAGTGCTGTTGTAAATATGAAACTTAAAAAGAAAAATTTGAGTATGAAGCGATGTTTAAACTTATAAAAATAGCTTTGAAAATAGAAGAAAAACAATTTTAAATTCATTTTGTAAGTCCGGTATCGAGAAAGAAAAATTATTAGGTTTTGAAAGAAAACTGGATATAGATACTAGAATTAGGGACAGAAGAATTATCCTCAAAGATTTTCAAATGTTTGAGGAATATGAAAGATTTATAAATTGTTGGAAACTAAGGAAAAATAAAATATCCTTTGTTTAAACAAAAATACAGGGGTATAAACTTACTGAACAAATATTGAAAGTATTCAAACTATTAAAAAATTTTAGGGGAAAAATGAAATGGCAAAAGTAGTGAGTATATTCAAGTGATTCTTGTACTTATTGTAAACAAAGCAAAGGAATTCTTAAAGGCAAATAATGTGAGATATGTTGATGTTTCAACAGATTTAGAAGCTAGAAAAGAATTAATGGCAAAGGACATATGTGTTCCTGTAATCTGTGTTGATGATGTAAAATGGATTTGGCTTTTAACAAAGCTGAATTATCAAAAGCATTAGGATTATAATATTAAAGTAATGAATTTAGAGGTTCAGTAAAAATTGCTAGAATCTTTGTGTATATTTTTAAAGCTTTTTATTTAAGTAATTCTTTACTTAAAGTAGATAAGTATTCTAAACTTTTATTTAGGTCTTGACTCAATATATATATATATAATGTTGTCATACATATTTATTTTAGGAGGCTTTTATGGAAAAATAAAATTAGAAAAATTGTAAAAATGAAGAATCAGAGAAATTATAAAGATTCTGAGAAAAAATTGAAATTCCTCAGGGATAAAGGAATTAATTCTGATGAGATTAATGTAGTTGAAGAAAGTTACACAAGCCAAGAAAGAAAAAGTTTTAGATGAAAAAGAAAAATATTGAAGAATTACAAAGACAAAAACTCTAAAGAGGTTTGTGGTGGAGTTGTGGTTGGATATGATGGCTTTATTTATTTTTAATAGTGTCGGAAATAATTCTATGGAAAGAAGATAAATGAAACAGCTATAAAATGCAAAAAGTCAAAATTGAGCAGCTAACGAAAATGCTAAAAAGATGGGAAGCTGAGATATGCAGATACAGATCTAAAAATGCAACCATATGAAAATATGCGGTTAGCAGAAAAGAAAAGAAAGGAAGCGGAATTAAAAGAGCTGAAGAGAAAGGAAGCAGGAGGAAGAGGCAGAAAAGAAGCTGAGAAAGAGCAAAAAGAAAGGAAGAGCTAAAGGGTACGATACAGGTGATGACATATGAGTGGATTAGCTAGAAAGTCCTGAGTAAAAAAACAAAGGGAAAGAAGGTAGCTTTTACAGGAACTGTTATACAAGTTATTAGAGAAATGGAAAGATCAATTTAGAGTTAGAGTCAATAATGACTATAAAAGATAATCTGTTTCTTATATTCCTAAAAGTGGAGAGATAAGAATTTTAGAAAATGATAGAAGTTGTTGTTAGAGGGTTTCTGTTGGAGAAATTAGTTATAAATCTACAATGGGTGGAAAATTTCTATTCCAGGAATAACTGCACATTCAATCAGAAATCAAATACAGAATAAAAATACTTTTTAACAAACTACTGTTAAATTTTTGTAATTTAATAGTAGTCGATAAAAATATATATTTTTGATTAATAAATCAATTTATGATATAATTATTTTTGATTTAGGAGGAAAAATGGAAAAATTAAAATTAAGACAATTTATTGTTTTATTTTTATAGTTTTATTTTGTAGCATTATTTTTCCAGGTTTCTATCTAAAAAGTATTAGGCTGACTAATAGTATTGACTATAAAATTATGACTTTAATTCAAAAATAATAACATTTTTACAAAAATACTGTTCTCCTGAATTTTATTAGAAATTTGTAACATCTTTAGGGAAATGGATTAACTTATTTTATCTTTATTTATTCCATGAGTATGTTTTTATTATAACAATTTGAAAAAGAGTTTTTATTTTTAATTGCTATTACTATTAACATATACATTAGATGAGTTAATTAAACATATTGTATTAAGAAAAGAGCTACAATTTTTTGCATAAATATAGAGTGGTTTTAGTTATCCAAGTGGACATTCTATGAGATTTTCAGACTCTTTATTTAACTTTTTAGATTTTTATTATCTAGAAAGATTCAAGAGCAGGTTTTATGAATATGGTTATCTATATTGATGATTTTTAATTGCGATAAGTAGAGTGATTTTGGGAGTTCATTGGCCAACTGAGTGTTATTGTAGGATTTATATTAGAGTTTATTTTTATTATGGTTTAGCTAAAAGCATTATATCTTAATTTTTGGAGGGATTAATGGTATATCTGATTATCTTTACTGTTGTCGTACTTGTTTTTACTTCGATAGTTGGAAATAAATTGAAAAACAAAATTTTTGATAGACTTAAAGTTAAAAATTTTTCAAAATAATAATTTAAGATTTTTAAAATCTTCGATGAAACATATAACTTCAATGGGGGATGTTGTAACATCACTTATTATTATATTTCCTATCTTTTTATTCTGTTTCAGAGAAAACTATGTATTGTAAGTGCAATTTTTAAATTCATCGTTGTTTAATATGATATTTTTAAATTCTTTTTAAAGTTTTTATTTGAAGAGAACGTCCTATTTTCACATTCTGATATAAAATACTGGGGATATAGCTTTCAAGTGGACATTCTTGCATAGGTTTGAGTTTTTATCCTACCGTTATGTACGTTTTGTTTAATGGATATAGCTCATTTCCTTTTTGGATGTTTGTAGGTGTTTTATTTGGACTTAGTATTGCAATGAGTAGAATTGTTGTTGAGTACATTGGTTTCAGATGTTGTCTTCGGATCTTTGGTAGGAGTTGTATTTTTTAGTTGGACGATATATTTGTGATAATATTGGATTTTATTATAAATTTTTATTTTGATATTAGGAGGAACTATAGTTAAAAGCAGTAGTAAGAGACAAATTGGGGAGATGAAGGAAAAGGAAAAATAACAGATATGTTGGCTGAAAAATGCTGACATAATTGTTGAGATTTCAGTGGTTCCAATGCCGGACATACTATCATAAATGAGTATGGAAGATTTGCATTGCATTTACTACCTTCAGGTGTTTTATAAGCATACAACATCTGTAATAGGTAATGGTGTGGCACTTAATATCCCTGTTACTTAAAAGAGATTGAGTACTTAAAAGAAAAGAATGTTCTGATATTAATATTTTGGTTTCAGATAGAGCACAACTTGTTATGCCTTATCATATTGATTTTTGATGCGTATGAAGAAGAAAGACTTGGAAAAATTCATTCGGTTCTACAAAATCCGGGATTGCACCTTGCTATTCGGATAAATATGCAAAAATCGGTTTTCAAGTAAATGAATTATTTGATGAAAATTTATTTGAAAAAGTTAAAGAGAGTTATTGAGATATAAAAATGTAATTCTAGAAAAATTTATATCATAAAGATTGATGCTAAAAGAGTTATATGAACTTATGCTCGTTTGGAGAGATGCAATCAAACCTTATGTTTGTGATGTATCAAAAATTCTTGAATGATGCTATAAAATTAGGAAAGAAAATTTTACTTGAAGGACAACTTGGTTCTTTAAAAGATACAGATCATGGCATTTATCCTATGGTAACTTCTTCATCAACTTTAGCAGGATATGGAGCAATTGGAGCAGGGATTCCACCTTATGCTATTACAGAGATTATTACCGTTGTTAAAGCATATTCCAGTGCAGTTGGTGCCGGAGCATTTGTAAGTGAAATTTTCGGCGAAGAAGCTGAAGAGCTGAGAAGACGTGGCGGAGATAAGGGAGAATATGGTGCGCTACGACCGGAAGGCCTAGACGTGTTGGATATTTTTGATGCAGTTGCTTCAAGATATGGTTGTAGAGTTCAAGGTAGTACAGAAGCTGTGACTAACAGTTATTGACGCTTTTGGGATATTTAGAAGAAATTCAATCTGTATAGGATATGAAAATTGATGGCGAGATTACAGAGATTTTCCAACAACTGATAAACTTGAAAAGCAAAGCCGATTTGGAAAGGTTTTAAAAAGGATGGAATAGAGATATAAGAGGAATTAAAAATTATGAAGAATTACCAATTGAATGTAGAAGAATACATCGAATTTATTGAAAATGAATTGGAAGTTCCTGTTAGAGATGATTTCTAATGGTCAGAGAGAAGATATAATTTATAAAAATAGTAATATGTAATTTTATAAATTAGTACTAATGAGTATTATATGAGAAAACGTAATGGAATTTTACCTAGTGCTAAAGAACATTTGGGTTTAGTCATTTTAATTGTATTTGTTAGTTTTGTTTTAATAAAAATGTGTTTTAATGATTTAAATAATGATATAATGGTTTTGGAAAATCCAAAAACTTATGATTTAAAACCTTTCATCTAAAGCGTTAGTTATAAAAGATGAGATACTTATATTATATTGGAAAGAATAATATTGAGTAGATAATTCAAAAAGTTGGCGTTGACAAAGAAATAGAGTGAAGTTGATGTTTCAAAAAGTTGACTAAAACTTTTAAAAGATTATTTAGCTGAAAAAGTTCAAGCATTACAAGAGCAGGAGGATAACAAAGTTCAAAAAGTTGAAAAATATTGATTTGGAGGATGTTTTGAAACATATTCAGAGATAAAGATTTTCAAAAAGCTTTTGATATACTCAAGTGATCAAAAACAAAACTGCTTTTGGTAAAAATATAGTTCTGATAAATTATTTAGATATTCATTATTAAATGATACAATTAATTCCGGAAAAATTGTTTCAAAAATTCCGGGAGTTGTATTAAACAAAATTGACGGCCTAGAGAATGTATATGATTTTTCTGTTATTGATTCTATAGATGAAAAAGACTTTAATTTTGATAATGCGAAATAATATTTCAAAATATTGACGGAATAAAAATAGTAGATAATTTGAAGTATTATCTTTTGTATCAGAGTTAGCTGAAACTTTAGAAGACATAGATGTAGATAAAAAAGTATAAAGGTAGAATGTTGGAAATTCGGTTGCTACTGGAATAATCAAAGGGTAAAAAGGTTCTGAATATGATTTAATTGTTGCTCAGTTTTCATCTGCTTTTAATGAAATTGCAGATAAAAGATTTATCGACTTAAATGTAATAAAGACAGTTTCTAGTTCTTTTGAACTTCCATTAACTTCTCTTACTTCTAAAGATAGGTGAAGATTATGTTTTGGTGGTTGATTCTTTTGGTAATATAAAAGAGAGCAAAGGTCAATGTTAAATTTATTGATAAGATAAATTCAAAAGTTTATATTGATTCAAAAACAGTTCAGTTGAAATTTTTTCTAATATCTTAAAAGATGCCAGTAAAGTTAAAGAAGGATTGCAATTTTAAAAGTAATGAAAGAAAATATAAATAATATACTTGAAAAATTTCTCTAGCATAAAAAATTCAAAATAGAGATAAAAAAGAAATATTTTTGTTACCAGTTTTCAAAGACAGTTGATGTGGATAAAATTCGAAGCATATCGATTTAGGGATTTTATACTTTTTGGAGAAAAATAAGGTTCAAGAAATACTAAAAAGTATGAATACTTTGATGGAAAAGTTAAATTTCATATGATTGGACATCTCCAAACAAATAAGGTTAAATCCATTATTGATGAAAGTTGAGATTGATTCATTCCTTTAGATAGAATTTCACTTTTAGATAAAGTTGGAATTGGAAGCTAAAAATAAAAGGAATTACTGTAAATTGTTTTAGTTGAAGTAAATATTGGTAAAGAGGATAGTAAATCAGGAATTTTTGAAGAAGATGTTCTAGATTTTATAAGAAGTTTCAAAAAGAGATAATAGTTTTTAGTAAATGGACTTATGACAGTTGCTCCTTATTGTGAGGATGCTGAAGATACTAGAATTTATTTCAAAAAGATGAAAATCTTTGTTTGATGAAATTTCAAAACTTAAATTAAAAATATTGATATGAAGATTCTATCTATGGGAATGAGTAATGATTTTATGGTTGCCATAGAGGAAGGCTCAAACCTTATAAAGTTGGAACATCAATATTTGGTGCAAGAAAGTGTAGGTACTTTCAAATTAATGAAAGTGTTAGGTAGATTGATTATAATTAGAAAATTTTTAAATTTTTCGTTTGTTATAAAATATATTAAAAATATGAGGGAGGAATATTATGGCAGGGCTTTATGGACAAAATAAAAAAATTTGATGGAAGTGATGACTTGGAAGATGAATATGATGATTATGAAGAAGAGGCAGTTGTTGAAAAAGCAACCTAAATCAGTAGGAGAGAGCTATGCTAGAAATGCAGGAAATAAATTAGCATTTTGAAAAAGAAAAATCTAATGTCGTTACAATGCCAAATATTAGTAGATTTTTGATTTCTATCAGAGAGCCAATAACTTTTGATGATGGTACTCAAGTTTTAGATGATGTTTTAAAGGGAAAAGTTGTTGTTTTGAATTTGAAATGTTAGAAGTTGATAAGAAAAAGGCAAATTTTTGATTTTTGTAAGTGGCGGTATTTATTCTCTATCAGGAAAAATCCAAAAAGTTACTAAAGATATTTTTATCTTAGCTCCTAAGGGAATTGATATCGATGGAAAAAGTTAAAGATCAAATTGAAAAATAACGGATTTTTATCAAATATAATTAAATGAAATCATTTGATAAGATTAAGATTTTTAGATAATATTAATAATATAGAAATTAAAAGACCATCAATAAATTTTTAGATGGTCTTGTTTCTATGGATTACAAAGAAGTGTTTGTTTCTAATTTTTTACTCCACTGGAGTTAAATATGTAAAGAGAATTTTACAAAAATTTAGATTTGAGATTATGATGTATCTTTGTTGAAGAAGATTATGAAAGAAAAATTTATGATTTTTATAGGAGATAGCTATATGCTAGATGATTATTTAGAAACTTTAAGATTTAAAGACATTTCAGGAATAGAACATAGAATATCTTGGGAAGTATTCTACGTTTAGAATAAACCGTGAGAAAAGTTGGAGAAATATTAAAAGTTGATGGATATTGGTATGTTTATTGCTTAAAAACCTATAGGAACATTTTTATTTTTCCAATGGTTTTAAAAATTTTTCAGGACAAGATTTAAAATTGGAAATTCTGAATGATAATTTTATACCTACTAATTTTCAGAAAATACGAAGATGAAAAATAATAGTCTCCAGTTTGAGATTAGACTGTTTTGTAAAAAGAACTTTGCAAAAGACTTCAAGAGATTGCTCAAAAAGTTATTAAAAGTGGAAATGTAAATTTGAACTATGAGGAATGTAAAGATTTTGATAAAAAGATAAATAGAAAATGATATAATTTCAATAAGAAAAGAAGGGAAAATTTAAGGTTGACAGTTTTGATGGGCTAACAAAAAGAACAAATTTGTTGTCAATATTAAGAGGTATTCTATATATATATGCAATTATAATTGTTGGATTAGCATTAGACCAACTTACAAAATATATTACAGTAGCCAATTTAAAAAGGTGCTGATTCAGTAGTTTTAATTAAAAATTGGCTAGAATTTACCTATGTAGAAAATACCAGGTGTAGCTTTTGTGGCAGTTTTAGAGGATATAAATATTTCTTTATTTTTATTTCTTTGGTTGCATTTTGGAATTTTATTTTATATATATAAAAATAAGGATAAAATGTCTAAATTGAACAAATATTATTCTTTAATTGCTTGTGGAGCATTAGGAAAGTGTATTGAGTAGAATTAGATTTTCTTTTTGTTGTAGATTTTATACACAAGATTTGGTGGATTATACGATTTTCCGGTTTTTAATTTTGCGGATATTTATATTTATGTAGCTTGCTTTTTACTTATAGTTGTTTCGTTTACTAAAAAGGAGAATTAAGATGATATCTAATTATGGAGCTTGGAATGAATATTTAAAAGATGAATTTAAAAAAGACTATTTTGTTAAGATGAAAAATAAAATGAGGAATATAAAAATAAAACAATATTTCCTCCTAATGAATGTGTTTTACTATTTTTGATAAAATATCATAAAAGACATTAAGGTAATTATCTTGGACAGGATCCATATCATAGGAGTAAATCAAGCAAATGGAATGAGTTTTTCAGTAAATAGAGGAGAAAAATACCCTTCACTTAGAAATATATATCTTGAATTATATTCTGATTTAGGGATAATTCCTCCAAATCATGGAGATTTAACTGCTTGGGTTGAACAAGGTGTTTTTATTAAATGCTACACTTACTGTTGAAAAGAGTCAAAAGCCAAATTCACATAAAAGATATAGGTTGGCAAATTTTTACAGATAGAGTTATTGAAATAATTTCAAATTTTGATTATCCTAAAGTTTTTATTCTTTGGGAAAGTTTTTGCTATTTCAAAGGCAATTTAATAAAAAGAGATGAAAATAACTTTATAATTACAAGTACACATCCTTCTCCCTTTTCAGCTCATAGAGAGTTCTTTAGGAGCAAGCCATTTTCTAAGGCTAATGAATTTTTAGTTAGCTAAAGGAGTTAAACCGATAGATTGGAAGTGTAATTTTTGGCGAATTAAAAATATATTAGTGATAAAAATTAGATGTGATGTTTTTTATCTGAAAAATTTCTAATTTATCAAGGACTTCAATTCAAAAAATTGATAAAGGGAAAAGTGTAGTTTTTGTTAATGGAAAAAAATATAAAAGCCTAATGTAATTTTAGAAATAGGAGATGAAGTACAGTTTCTATTCGATAAAAAGAAATTACATTGGTCATGGAGATATGAGACTTAGATATTGTATATAGAAGATGATTATTATAATTATAAATAAACCGAGAAATATGTTTGTTCATCCGGCTGTGGGAAATGAGAAGCATACTTTGGTTAATGCTCTTTTAAATCATTGTAAATTATCAATGATTAATTCGAAAGACCTGGAATTGTTCATGAGACTTGATAAAGGATACAACAGGTCTTTATAATCTGTGCAAAGGATGATGAAACACATTTAAAATTGGTTGGAAATGTTTGCTAATAGAAGATTAATAAAAATATTTGGCAATTTGTAATGGAAGTTTTTCAAAGAAAATGGACTTATAGATAAGCCTATTGGTGAGAGATGAAAAAGATAGAAAGATGAGTGTAAAAAGCAAATCAGGAAAAGCAGCTATTACAGAATACAATGTTTTAATTTCAAATTTTAAAATATTCATTAGTTGATGTAACTCTACATACTGGTAGAACTCATCAGATAAGAAGTTCATTTTAGTAGCCTAATCATCCTATCATGGGAGATGAAACTTATGGAAAAATGAGAAAGATAAAGGCGAATGGACAGATGTTACATTCTTATTATCTTGAGTTTTTCACACCCAATTACAGATGAAAATTTAGTTTTACAGTTTTCACCTGATGATTATTTTAGCATTTTAAAATAAAACAGGATTGGAATTTAATAGAGGAGTTATTATGCAAAAGCAAAGATTAATTTTTAGAAAAGTTCAATTTAGATGATATAGATGATGTTTTTGAGTTTGGAAATGATGATGAGAACTTATAAATTTGTTGCTTGGAATAAACACAAAATATTCTAGAATCTGAAAAAAGTAATTACAGATTATTTTATGAAAAATAAATATTGTTTTGCAATCGTTGAAAAGAAATTTTCCAATAAATGTATCAGTTCTTTTGAATTTTAAAAGCGGATATAAAAATAATTCCTTATCTTTAGGATATGTTTTAAATAAAAATTTTGGAACAAGGGTTATATGACTGAGACTTTGAATTTTATGCTTGACTATGCTTTTTAATACCTTAAAAAAGTTAATAGAGTTTATGGCATTCATATTAAAAAGAAAATATTACTTCAGAAAAGTTATGGGAAAAATGTGGACTTCAAAGTCGAGGCGGATTTGAAGATGAGGAATTTTTTAAAAGGAAGATATATAACCTTAATACATGGAAACAGTTTTGAAAGAAAAGAAATTATTTAAAAGGAGAAAGAGAATGAAACAATTAGAAATGCCTAAAAATAATGGTGAAAAAGTTTATATAATGAAAACAAATGTGGGAGAAATTTCTCTAAGATTATTTAATGAAGTTGCTCCTAAGAAACTGAAAATTTTATTACATTGGCTAAAGAGGATATTATAACAGGTTATTTTCCATAGGGGTTATTAGAGATTTTTATGAGTTCAAGGGTGGAGATCCAACAGGTACTGGAATAGGTGGAGAAAAGTATTTGGGAGAATCCTTTGAAGATGAGTTTGATGCTAATTTTAGAAATTATGAGGAGCCTTGTCAATGGCAAATGCTGGACCAAATACAAATGGAAGTCAATTTTTATAGTTCAAAAATAGTAAAAAATTTCTGATGATTATAGTAAATTATTTAAAAATTCAGATAAAAAGTTTATCTGATGAAGTTGTTGAAACTTATGAAAAAATAGGGTGGAGCTTTTTGGTTAGATTTTAAGCATACTGTTTTGGACAAGTTTTTAAAGGAGATGGAAGTAGTTGATGAGATAGCAAATACTTACTGTTCAAATGATAAGCAGTAGAAGATATTGTAATTTTATCAATTGAAGAAAAAGTTTTTGAGGGTTAATTATGCATCAATATAAAGGTAAATTAATTTTACATACAGGTGAGTATGTTCTCAGGGAAAGACTTCAAGTTTATGGAAGGACTTAAATAGATTTGAAATTGCAAAATATGGAGACTGTAGTCTTTAAGCCAAAATTTGATAATAGATATGCAGATAAAGGAAATAGTTACTCATGATAATAATAAAATGAGAGCTATTCCGGTTGAAAATATTGATGAGAGTATAGAATATAGGAAGACGAGTACTGCAAGTAGTATAGGAATTGATGAGTACAATTCATTAAGGAGATATTAATAAGATTGTCAGAAACTTTAAATTTATTTTTAGAAAATGGATTTACAGTCGTGATTAACTGGTCTTGATATGGACTTTAGCTGAACCTCGAGTTAGTAAAAGAGTTGATCACGAGCTGATTATCTATATAAACACCATGCAGTTTGTGCAAATTGTGGTGTTGATGCTTGGAGTTAGTTACAGAAAAACTCATGATGATGAAGAATAAAACTTGGAGCTGCAGAAAGCTATGAGACCACTTTATGAAAATGTTACTATGAAAAAGAAAAATCAAAAGCAAATGGAAAATCAATTAAGTATAGTTTAGAAGTATGAGTAAATTATACTTGCTTTATTCTTTTTAGATATATATATAGTATGAAGGTAGTAATAATTTTACTACATAACTCCTATAGTATTGGAGGATTAAAAAGGATATGAAAAGGAACTGTAAAGTGGTTCAATACAGCTAAAGGATTTGGATTTATTTCTACTGAAGATGGAGAGATGTATTGTACATTATTCAGCATTAGAAGAAACTGGTGAATTTAGAACTTTAGATGAAGGACTAAGCTGTTGAATTCGAAGATAGTTGAAGGCGCTAAAAGGTCCTCAAGCTTCTCGTGTTGTTAAGTTATAAGATTGTTTTTCTTAAATGGAATTCAATTTAAACATACTTCAGTATGTTATGATATTAATATTAATCAAGAGTAAAATCTCCTTTTTAGGAGATTTTTGAAAATTTAACCAAAAAGGAAATTTTATGAGTAAAAATTAGATGAGATGAGTTTAGAGGAATTATGGGAAATTTTTCCTATATTTCTAGTTGAGACATAATGATGAATGGGAAACTTGGTATGAAGATGAAAAATTAAATATTTTATCTTTATTTTCAAACGAAAAAATTTACAGAATTTCACATATAGGAGTACATATATTCCTACAATATGGTCAAAAATATTGTGGATATTCTTTTAGAGATTAATGATAATAGAAGATTTTAAGTTTGTAAAAGAGATATTATTAAAAATAATTGGCTTTGTATGAGTGAAGATGAAAAGAGAATCTCTATGAATAAAGGATATACTGAAAAAGGTTTGCTAAAAAAGTATTTCATTTGCATATAAGATTAGCAGGAGATAATGATGAATTGTATTTTTAAGATTATTTATTTGAAAATTCTAAAGATTGCAAAAAGTATGAAAAGACTAAAAATTATCTCTGTGGAAAAAATTTGAACATAATCGAGGATGTTATACAGAATCAAAAGGAGAATTTATTAAAAATATACTGAGATTGCAAAGAAAAATATGGAAAAAGATATTAATTTATCAATTGATTTCTTTAAATTTTAGTATATAATTTTTATATAATTAATATTAAGGAGTTTTTATGGCAAAAATATTAAGATGTATTGATGAGCATAATTCAATGAGATTTTTCTTTGCCTTTACAGATGATATAGTAAATGATTTTTGAAAAATTACAAAAAGAGTTCTGTAAGTGCAAATATTGAGATGGGAAAAAGTTTTAACGATGAATACTTTTGCTTTATTCTGATTTTAAAAATGATACAGATACAATTGATTTGAAGTTAAAGACAAATGGAGAATGTGGTCTTATAATTTCAAAATTGTATAATAATTCTTTTTATAACAGGATATTTGGAAAATAAAAATTTAAGTAAATATGATAAAATTTATGAAAAAGGAAAATCTTCAAAGGACTTTATAGGAGATAAAGGAATACTTGTTTTGATAAAGGACTTAGGACTTAAAAGCTCCTTATATTGGACAAACAAGTATAATTTCTTCAGATATTAGTGAAAAATTTTTACTAATTATTTTAGTGCATCAAATCAAACTGTAACTTCTATTGATTTACAAGTAAAAAGCTTGAAGATAGTTATATTTCTTTTTTGGATTTATGATGGAGCTTTTGCCAAATTATACTGAAAAAGATTTATCACAATTTAAAATCTATTCAGATATGTTTAAGATTGAATTGGAAAATTATCTTGCTTCAAAAACTGATGATATAAGTTTTTATGACTATATTGTTTCTATTTTTGAAAAAATTTTTAATATTAGAATTATTGAAGAAAAATTATTCATTACAGATGTAATTGTAGTGAAGAAAAATAGATAATATGTTGTTGGGACTAGGGAAAAAGAGCTTAATGATATAATTGAAGACAGGAAAGACATAGAAATTTCTTGTAATTTCTGGTGAGAAGTACAAAAAGTATTGAACATATAAAAATTTATTAAATAAACTTTTAGGAATTATTTATGAAAAATAAATTTATTAGATAATAGAATCTATAGAAACTTAGTAATGATGTCTATTCCAATAATGACAACTTCCTTTATTCAAATGTCTTACACTCTAATGGATACATTTTGGGTTGGAAAACTTGGGACGGAAGCAATTGCAGGAGTTGGAATAGTCGCATTTATTATGTGGTTTGCAAATTCTTTGGTTTTAGTTTCAAAGACAGGAATAGAAATAGGGGTTGCGTATAGTGTAGGTTCTAGGGATGATAAACAATTTAGAAAATATATCGACACTTCGTTGCCATAAATTTATTTATGTCTATAACATTTGGAATATTATTATATATTTTTAGACTCGATATAATTAAATTTTTTCAATATAAAAAGCGAAGTAGTAATTTCACTTGCAAATAGCTATTTAAAGATTGTTCTATTGGGACTGCCTTTTTACTTTTTAAATCCGCTATTTTCAGGAGTTTTTAATGGTTCAGGAAATAGTAAAGTTCCTTTTATAGCAAATTCAATCGGTCTTATTGTAAATATAATTCTAGATCCGATTTTGATTTATGGATTCTTTGGATTACCTGAGTTTGGGGTTAGTGGAGCTGCAATGCTACTACTCTATCTCAAATTATTGTTACAAGTATTTTTTATGATATTTTTCAATTTTAGACGGAAGAATCCTTAAAGGAATAAATTTAGTTAAAAATTTTAACAATCCAACACTAAGGAAGTTTTAAGACTAGGTGTTCCAACAGCTTTTTAAATCCTGTATATTTGCTTTTTATCTCAACTATTTTACTTAGAATAATAGCTAATTGGGGTGAAAAATGCGGTTGCTGCTGAGAATGTTGCAGTACAAATTGAAGCTATAAACTGGATGACTGTTGAAGGCTTTTTCCATTGCGCTTTGTGCTTTGATAGCACAAAATTATGGAGCAAAAATTATGAAAATATAGCTTCCGGTTATAAAAAGGACTTAAGATAATTTTTAGGAATTGGAGTTTTCTGTTCATTCTTTCTGTTTTTCATCAGATTATATAATCAAATTATTTATAAGAGATGACTTAAATACAATTAGGATGGGAGGGTTAGTTATTTAAAAGTTTTGGCTTTTTCAGAGATATTTTTAGCACTTGAAATTGGAATTTTCAGGGATGTTTAACGGGCTTAAAAACACAAAAACTCCAACGGTGATAAGCACTTTTTCAAATGCTCTAAGAATTCCTTTTAGCTTACTTGGTTTTTATCTAAAATTGGATATAGACTTATATATGGGCTGTAATTTCTTTTTGTACTTTTTTAAAAAGGAATACTAAATTATATTTTCTTTAAGAAATTTATTAGAGAAAAATTTTGATTTTTAAGTTATAATATATTGAAAAATAAAAAAATGTGTTATCATATTTTTGTTATATTTAGAAAATTTTTAGATTGAAAGCAGTAAATATATTCAAATTTTTAGAGAGTTATTGTTTGGTGAAAAATAATATTTTTGGAGTATTGAACTTGTTCATAAAATGCAAATGCCATTGATTACGTTATAATCTTAGAGTGAGTTTAATACTAATTAGAGTGGTACCACGGAATTTATACTTTCGTCTCTTTATGAGGCGGAAGTTTTTATGGAATGGAGGAATGTTATGAAAAATTATGATCCGAAAAATATCGATGGCAAGATATTTGGGATGAAAAAGAAGCCTTTTAAATGTGAAATTAATGATAAAGAAAAATTCTATCCTTTAATAGAATTTCCATATCCTTCTGGTCAAGGACTTCATGTAGGACATCCAAGACCATATACTGCAATGGATGTTGTAAGTAGAAAAAGAAGACTTGAAGGGCAAAATGTATTGTTTACAATGGGTTGGGATGCTTTTTGGTTTACCAACTGAAAACTATGCGATGAAAAACAAAATTCATCCGAAATTGTAACAAAAAATAATATGCAAACTTTTAAAAACAATTAAAGCGTATTGGATTTTCTTTTGATTGGGATAGAGAAATAAATACAACAGATCCTAGAGTACTATAAATGGACTCAATGGATTTTTATGAAGATGTTCGAAAAGGGCTTTGCTTATAAAATGGAAATGCTAATAAACTTCTGTACTTCTTGTAAAGTGGGTTTATCAAATGAAGAAGTAGTTGGCAGTTGTTGTGAAAAGATGTGGTGGTGAAGTTATTCATAAAGTTAAAAATCAATGGATGTTAAAGATAACAGAATATGCAGATAGACTTATTGATGACCTTGATGAAGTTGACTTTATTGACAGAGTTAAAACCAACAAATTAATTGGATTGGTAGAAGTTATGGAATGGAAGTTAAATTCCAAATCAAAGATATTGATGATACTATTTTGGTATATACTACAAGACCTGATACAATTTTTGGTGCAACTTATATGGTTATATCCCTGTGAGCATCCATTACTAAAAATACAGAATACAGAATAAAGAATAAAGAAGAAATAGAAAAATATATTTTAGAAGTTCAAAAGAAATCTGAATTTGAAAGAACTGAAATGAATAAAGATAAAACCAGGGGTTAAAAATTGATGGAATAACAGCAATTAATCCTTGTACTAAAAAGAAATTCCTGTGTTTATTTCTGATTATGTTCTAATGACTTATGGTAGTGGAGCAATTATGGCAGTTCCTGCACATGATACTAGAGATTTTGATTTTGCTAAGAAATTTGGATTAGAAATAGTTGAAGTTGTTGGTGGTGGAGAAATGTTCAAGAAAAGCATATACGGATACTAATAATGGAATTATGGTTAATTCAGATTTTTCTAAATGGACTTTTCAGTTAAAGAAGCAAAAAGAAAAGATTTTTGAATATTTATCAAAAACTTGTATTGGAAATAAAAAGACAAACTTTAAACTTCGTGATTGGGTATTTTCAAGACAAAGATATTGGGGAGAACCGATTCCCTTTGGTAAATTGTGAGAAATGTGGTTGGGTTGCAATTCCGGAAGAAGAACTACCTTTAAAACTTCCTGAACTTGAATCTTTTGAACCTACAGAAACAGGAGAATCTCCACTTTCAAAAATTGATGAAATTCGTAAATTGTACTTGTCCTAAATGTGGAGAAAGGCAAAGAGAAACTGATACAATGCCACAATGGGCTGGTTCTTCATGGTATTATTTAAGATATATGGATCCTAATAACAAAAGAAAATCTTGTCGGAAAAGATGCTTTAAAAATATTTCAATCAAGTTGACTGGTATAATGGTGGTATGGAACATACTACATTGCACTTGTTGTATTCAAGATTTTGGCATAAATTTCTTTATGATATAGGTGTAAACATACAAAAGAACCTTATTTAAAAAGAACATCACATGGAATGATTCTTGGAAAAATGGAGAAAAATGTCTAAGTCAAGAGGAAATGTTGTAAATCCAGATGAAATGATTGACAAATATGGGGCAGACGCATTGAGATGTTACGAAATGTTCTTAGGAGATTTTAGAAAGAAGTGCATCTTGGTCTGACGGTGGAATTAACGGTTGTAGAAAATTCTTAGATAGAGTTTGGAAATTACAAGAAATTACAAATTCATCTGAAGAAATGGCAAAATCATTAGAAAAATCAATCCATAAGACAATTAAAAAAAGTATCAGAAGATTTTTGAAAGTCTTAAATTTAATACTGCAATAGCAGCTCTTATGACTTTAATTAATGAATTTTATTCAGTAAAAGAAATTTCAAGAGAAGATTTAAGAATATTCTTGATTTTATTAAATCCAGTTTCTCCACATATTACTGAAGAAATATGGCAAGAAATGAATTTTTGGTGGATATATCTTTTGGAACAAACTTGGCACAAAATATGATGAAGCTAAAACAATTGATTCTGAAGTTGAAATGCCTATTCAAATAAATGGAAAAGTAAGAACAACATTAATGATTTCAAAAGATGCAAAATTTGAAGATTTTAAAGAAGCACTTTATGATAACGAAAAATGTTAAAAATTTATAGAAGGAAAAACTGTTGTAAAAGAAATTTTTGTTCAGGAAAAATTTGTAATATAGTTGTTAAATAGTAATGAAAGAAAGATATGTATTTAATTGCATATCTTTTTGTTATAATTTATATAATATAATTGATATGATTAAAAATTTTATTTAATCAAGGAGGTTTGAAAAATGAAGTATAAAACAAATATAGATATACTGGAATTGGATTTGGAACTTCAAGATGATGAATGGAATAAGGAATATATTGATCACAATAGACAAATTGTCAGAGCAATTGTTGTGATGACTCAAATTATTTTTTTACTTTGTTAGAGTTCATAGAGATGATGACTTTGGCAAAGCTACTCTTATTGAAACTGCAGGTGGTGGAGTTGAATTAAATGAAAAATTTAGAATCCGCTGTCAGAAGAGAATTAAGGAAGAATTAGGAGTAGAAGTTGAGATTATTTGTAAAAATAGGAGTTGTAAGTGACTATATACCTTATCCATAGACATAATATTAATAATTACTATTTTTGTAAAATAGAATCGTTTGGAGATAGAAATCTGACAACTGAAGAAATTGAGAGTTTTAAATTATCAACACTTAAATTGACATTTGAAGATGCTATAGAGAGTATAAAAATGTTCAAATACAAAACTGGGGAAGCTGATTTTAAATAGAGAGCTACCGTTTTTAAATTATGTAAAAGAAATTTTAAATATATATAAATGTTTTAATTAATTGTAAAATTAATTAAATTTAGTAGACTTACTTTTTGTATATTTTTGTATTTTATGGTAAAATATTAAATATAATTAATAAGATGTGAGGTGTTTTATGAATAATAAAGTTGCATTGGTTATTGAAGGCGGAGCAATGAGAGGAGCTTTTTTAAAAAGGAGTTTTAGATTGCTTTAAAGAAAATGAAATTAAATTTCCATATATTGTAGGAGTATCTGCTGGAGCTATTACAGGCTTTGAATTTTTTAGTGGAATAGAATTTGATGTTAATAAATTGTTTCAAGAGTTTTTGAAAAATATGGAATTATTAAAAGAATTCTTCTGAGCCTATTGATTTGAAATCAACAGTTAATAGTATTTTTAATTTCCTGAATTTGATAAAAAATTTAGAGGAGATTTTTGAAGCGGGGTAACTTTCGATTGATGGCAGTTATAAATTTTTCAGCTAGAGATGCAAAAAAACACTTCAGATATGGTTGATAACATAATAGCTTCATCTTCTCTTCCAGATATGGCAAAATTTGTAGTGATTGATGGAATTCCTTATTTTGATGGAGGAATGTATAATAGCAATCCACTTGAAAGAGCAATTGAAAAAGGTTATGAAAAGTACGTAATTTTTACTAACTAGAAATAGAGGTTATAGAAGGAGGATTCTGATGTTAGTGATAGAGTAAAGTATGCTTATAAAGATTATCCTAAATTTATTGAATCAATGAAAAATGAAAAATATAAATATAACGAAACTATGGATTTAGTAGATAAACTAGAAGCAGAAGGTAAAGCATTAGTTTTTTGCACCGGTTAATCCTTTAAAATTTAAATCATTTACAACTAATATGCAAGATGTTGTAGATTTATATAAGGAAGGATATATGGTTGCAAAGTCAAAAATATTGAAAAGGTTAAAAATTTGTTTAGGGAGTTAGAATGATATACGGTTTATCTGATTTTGCATTTAGATTATACTGGAGATAAGTCAATGGAGGTTTTGGCTCCGCTTGGGAAAAACTATGAAGAACGAATGTTTAAGTCTTGGAAAGAAATTGTAAAAATGATGATTATGTCGTTGTACCCGGAGATATCTCTTGGGCATTAAAAATTGATGAGGCCTACAATGATTTAAAAAGAATTGAAAGTCTTCCGGGAAAGAAAATTTTTTTAAAGGGTAATCATGATTTATGGTGGAGTAGTCTTAATAAAATAAAAAGAATTAAATTTAAAAAAATATGTTCTTTTACAAAATAATAGTTTTGAAACGGAAAAAAATATGTATTTATTGGAACGAGAGGATGGGTTTCTCCAAAATCTTCTGAATTTTTCCGAAGATACAGATAGAAAAAAATATATAATAGAGAGCTTATGGATTAAAAACTAAGTTATGATTCTGTTAAAAATAAAGAAAAGGAAATAATTTGTCTTTTTCATTATCCACCGGTGAAAAATAGGACTTTAAATGACTTTTGGATTATTCGTTAAAAGAGCATAATATAAAAATTGTTTTATATGGACATCTACATGCATATTCTTTGAATAATGTTGTGGATGAAGTAGTTGACGGAATAGAATTCCATGTATTTCCGCAGATTACTTAAAAATTTATCCCAAGACTTATTAGGAGATAAAATGGAGAAAGAGTTAGAAGTTAAAATTTTAAATATAGATGTTGAAGAAGTTAAAAGCCAAATTGGAAAATTTAGGGCAAGATTTTTTTGAAAAGCGAAAATCAAGAAAATATAAGGCTTACATCTTCAAAAATTTGATTATATTCCAAAAGGAAGTTTTTGAGAATTAGAAAAATTTTTAGATAAAAATGGAAAAGAAATTAATTCAGAGTTAACATATAAAGAACATAAAAGAAAATAAATTTTTTAAAAGGAATTTAATGAATATAATGTTTCTTTGAAAAATAGTGAAGAGATGTTAAGAATTTTTAAATTTTTGAGTTATGATAAACTTGATATAGAGAAAAAAATTCAGAACATCATATAAATTAAGAAATGCTTATATTGACATTGATATATGGGATAAAGAAGTTTTATCCGTATCCATATATGGAAATTGAAGTTTCCAATTATGATGATTTGTGTGAAGTTTTGAATTTGTTGGGAATAGCGAAGGAGAAATTTGTCTTAAATCTTTACCTGAACTTAAAGAAGAATTAAAAAAATAGGAGTTAGTATGAAGGAATTGTTTGAAATTTTTAGTGAAAAAGAGAACATCTGTCCTTATTGTATTACTTGCAATATTTGTAGCAATGGTTGTAACATATTTGTTAAGTAGATTAAAAACAGATTTATTAAATTTATTCAGCATTTATTTTAATTATTGTAGGAACTGTATTTTTAGCAGATGGATGGACAAATATTTTGACTGCAAGAGGATAAATTCACTATACTATGCAATGATTATTGGTACAAGTGGAGTTGTTTCGCTATTTTTCGCTTTTAATACTTATGAATTTTAAGAGAAAGTAGGTGTATGTATGGGTAATGTAGCTGCATTTTTTTGATATTGACGGAACTATCGCAAGAGAATCACTTATGATTGAACACTTTTAAAAAGACTTATAAAATATGAGATTTTAGATGAAAGTATTTGGGTCGATAATGTAAAACAATTATATATGGAGTATGTTAATAGATATGGAGCTTATGATGCTTATATTGAAGCACTTTCTGAAAAAGTATAGAAGCGACTTAAAAAGGATTTGATGTAAGATATAATAAATTTATTGCAGAACAATCCATTAGAAAAAGTATTTGAAAGAGTTTATGTGTTCTCAAGAAATCAATTGGAATTTCATGAGATCTAATGGACATCTAATCTTTTTTATTTCAGGCAGTCCTGATTTTTTTGGTTAAGAAAATGGCTGAAAAAAATATAATGTTACAGAATTTAGAGCAACAAAAATATTTATATGATGAATACGGAAAATTTACCGGAGAAATTGTACCGATGTGGCATAGCGAGGGGAAAAGACAAGGTCTGTAATGAAATTATTGAAAAATATGATATAGACACTGAAAAAATCTTATGCTTATGGAGATACAACCGGAGACTTATCAATGCTTAGAAGATTTGGTAATGCTTATACAATTAATCCGTCAAAAAAATTGTTAGAAAGAATAAAAAAAGGATGAAGAACTTTCAAAAAGTAAATGTAATAGTTGAGAGAAAAGACGTTATTTATAAGTTAAAAGCTGATGTAACAACTTTATAATTTAAAAATTTTTGATATTAAGAACATAAAAAAAGTAGCTCATCGGCTACTTTTTGTTTTTATAAAATTATGCTCTAGCTATCTTTTTCTCCAAACGCTACACAATCATCTTCGTCTTCTGGTGTTGGACAATCATATACGCAAAAGCGGTTCAGCAACGATTTTAGCTCCAACTCCTTCACATCTAACTTTCCAGTCTTTCATCCATTTTTGTCCTTCATTCCATTCATAAGATCCGAATAAAGCAATTTTTCTACCATTTAATTCTTCTTCAACTTCTTCAAACATTGGTTCAAAGCTTGATTCTTCAAGAACTTCATCTCCCATTGCCGGACAACCGAATGCAACTAAGTCGTAATCGTTCAACATATCTGCTCCAAAAATCGTCACAGAAGATTACTTCAACTTCAGAACCTGCATTTTTCAATTCCTTCGGCGATACAATCAGCCATTTTTCAGTATTACCTGTACCTGACCAATATACAACTGCTACTTTCATTTAAAAAGTCCTCCTTAAATTTTGAATAACAAAGTAAAAATTTATTGTATCTGTAAATAATACAACACGAATTATAATTAAATTTAAAATAGATATTTTAAACTTAATAACAATTTCTACAAGATAATAATAACAATAATCTAAAAATTTGTCAACCATTTGTAAAAATTTTTACACTATATTTTATATGGCAAAATAGAGTAGTTTATGCTAAAATTTAATAAAATAACAGAAGAAAATATATAAAAATTATTTTAAAAATTTTTAATAAAATTGTTTTAAATCTTGACATTAGGAATAATAGTAATATAATGTTGTTAGCAGTCTAATAGATTGAGTGCTAAAAAGAGGTGATAAAATGCTTGATGATAGAAAAATTGAAGATTTTTATATGCCATAATAGATAGTTATATCAGTACATCTGAGCCTATAGGTTCTCGAACAATTTCAAAACAATATGATATGAGAGTCAGTTCGGCAACGGTTAGGAATGAGATGAGTGACTTAGAAGAACTTGGATTTTTAAATAAGGCTTATTCTTCTTCCGGTAGGATTTCATCAGATAAGGCTTATAGACATTATGTTAATTATCTATTGTCTTCGCATTTTGATGAGATTTCTAAAAATATATATGGAATTGACATTTTATCAAAACATATCAATGACAAGATATTTAAAGAGTCTGCAAAAATAATTTCGGATGTGACAGAGTGTATAACAGCAACAATGATTACGGATTATATGGATTGTTCTGTTAAAAGTATCGATGTTATCAATATAAGTGGAAAATTCTTATGTTTTGGTATTAGTTTTTGATACTGGAAAAGTAATTAATACCCGTATTCGATTCAAAAACGAAGTTTAGTACTGAAGTTTTACAAGAATTGCTATTCTATTTAAAAAATATTTGATAAATGTTAAAAAGTATCTGATTTGAATGAAAGATTAGAGTATTTGAAACTTACTTTTGTTTCGAAAAATTCCTTTTATAACGAGATTTCGATTTTAATAGGTAAAGAAAATTTCAAAGACTGAAAAATCCAGTATTGAACTTGAAGGAATTTTCTAATATATTTAATTTTTCCTGAGTATCAAGATTTGAAAAAGCTAAAGAACTTATTCATTTCTTAGAAGATAAAAATGAACTTGAAGATTTATTTTAAGTTATAATGGAGATAAAATATATGTAAGTATAGGAAGTAGAAAATAATAAGATTTTTAAAATGAAAATACTATTGTTGCGACATCCTATGATTTTTGGAGACAGTAGCAAAAGGTAAAATAGCGGTTATCGGACCAACCAGGATGGATTATGAAAAAGATATTGTCAACTATGTTAAGTTTAAATGATAGAATTAGAGATATTTGAAAAATGACGGGAGGCGGAATAGTTGAGAAAAAAATAAAGTAAAAAGATGAAATTAAAGAGGATGCTATTGAAGAAGTAGAGGAAAAAGATTTAGAACAAAATTCTTCTGACGAGGTTGAAAAGAAATTAAATTCAGAAATTGAAGAATTAAAAATCAACTTTAAGACTTTCAAGCTGATTTTATAAAGTACAAGAACAGAACAGAAAGAAAAATCGAATTCTATTATTCTTGCTAATGAAGACTTAATTTTAAAAATTGTTACCTATTTTGGATAATTTTTAACAGAGCTTCTCACTGCCATGATTTAAATGATAAGATTATTAAAGGTTTTGTTATGATTAAGAACAATTTGAATCAGTTTTAAAGTCTGAAATGGTTGAAGAAATAGAAAGTGATGGAGCCGTTTTGATCGAATTTGCATAAATGCGAGTTATGACTGAAAGCAAAGAAGAGTAAAAAGTGGTATAGTATTAGAGAACTTTTTGAAAAAGGATATAAAATTAAAGATAAAAGTAATTAGACCAGTATGGTTAAAGTTAGTGAATAATAAGGAGGAAAGATTATGTCAAAAAAATTATAGGTATTGATTTAGGTACAACAAACTCAGCAGTTGCTGTTATGGAAGGTGGAGAACCAACAATTATTCCGAATGTAGAAGGAAATAGAACAACTCCTTCAGTTGTTGCTTTTACAAAAATGGAGAAAAGATTAGTAGGGTGAAACTGCTAAAAGACAAAGCAATTACAAATGCAGCAAGAACAATAACTTCAATTAAGAGAGAAATGGAGACAGATTACAAAAGTAAAGATTGATGATAAAGAATATACACCGAAGAAATTTCAGCAATGATTTTTGCAAAAATTAAATCAGATGTTGAAAGTTATTTAGGAGAAACTGTTTCGAAGCTGTAATTACAGTTCCTGCATATTTTACAGATAGCCAAAGACAAGCTACAAAGATGCCGGAAAGATTGCAGGTTTAGATGTTAAGAGGTTATTAATGAACCTACTGCTGCGGCCCTTTGCTATGGAATGGACAAGATACTGAACAACATAAGATAATGGTATTTGACCTTGGTGGTGGTACATTTGATGTTTCTATTTTGGAAATCAGAGATGGAGTAAGTTTTAGCTACAAGAGGTAACAATGAGACTTGGTGGAGATGATTTCGATCGAAGTTTTTAATGAAATATATGATTTCAGAATTCAAAAAGAAAAATGGTATTGACTTAAAGTAAAAGATGTAACAGCAATGCAAAGATTAAAAGATGCCACTGTGAAAAAGCTAAAAAGAACTTTCAACAACAATGACAACAAATGTAAATTTACCATTTATTACTGCTGTTGACAGGGCGCAGTTCATTTAAAATATGGATATTAAGAGAGCAAAAATTTGAAAATTAACTCAGATTTGAGTTGACAAAACATTAACTCAGTTAGAAAGCTTTAAATGACGCAGGAGCTTACTGCATCTAAAATTGATAAAGTTCTTTTAGTTGGTGGCTCAACAAGAATTCCAGCAGTACAGAAGCTGGCTTAAAAATTAATTGGAAAAAGAACCACAAGGATATTAATCCTGATGAATGTGTTGCTATTGGAGCTGCTATTCAAGGTGGTGTTTAACAGGAGGAGTTAAAGATTTATTATTACTAGATGTAACTCATTGATCATTAGGTATCAGAGAAACAATGGGTGGGGTAGTGACACAGATTGATGAAAGAAATACAACAATCCTGCTAAAAGTCAAATTTTCTCAACAGCTGCAGATGGACAGGCAGATGAACATTCATGTTTCTACAAGGTGAAAGAAATTTGCTCATGATATTACAACACTTGGAAGATTCAATTCAACAGGTGTTCCCTGCTGCTCCAAGGAGTTCCTACGAAATTGAGGTTACTTTTGATATAGATGCTAATGGAATTGTGAAATGTTAGTGCTAAAGGATTTGGGTTCAGGAAATGAACAAAAAGATTACAATTACCGCATCAACAAAATTATCTGAAGATGAAATTAATAAGAAAGTAAGAGAAGCAGAACAATTTGCTCAAGAAGATAAAAAGAAAAAGAAATTGCCCAGAAACTAAAAATAATGCTGAATCTTTAATCTATCAAACTGAAAAACTTTTGAAAGATTTGGAAGGAAAAATTTCTGAAGAAGAAAAATCAAAGCATTAATGCAAAAATAGAAGATTTAAAATCTGCTTTAACAACTGATAATGTAAGAAGATATCAAGGCAAAAGAATGATGCCTAACTCAGAGTTCTACAAAATTTCAGAAAAATTATATCAAAATGCTAACCCACAGGACAGGGAGCAGAACAAAAAGAAAGATGATGTAGTTGATGCCGACTATGAAGTAGTTGACGAAGATAGAAAATAAATAGAACTAAAAATACTAAAAGTGTATTTTACAATGCGAGACCCTAAGTTCATACTCAAAAGATTTTAGGGTTTTTGTATATCAGAATACGATGTAAGTTTTTATTCTTTCTTAAGTATTATTTTAAATTTTGACAAATATGATACTAATATCGATGTGTATGTACTTTTTGAGGGTGAGAAATGTTTAAAAATAGAAATTTTTCTCTGTGAGGATTAATATTTGTAATATTTATTTTTACAGCTTGTTCAAAGTAATAAGAAGTAGTGAATTAGTTTTAAAAATCAAAAAAGGTAAATAATATTCAGTCCTATGTCTTGGTCAATGAAATTGACTATGCAAAGATAAAGAAATGTAAAAATCAAATGATGAAGGCTAAACTGATAAATGACAAGGATACGAAAAATTGTAAAGAGAAGAGTATCTGTTAGATACAGCAGGGACTGCAAATTATGGAAAAACAATTATGATGTTATATTTGTTGGAGATGAAAATAAGTCGTTGGTTATGACAAAAAGTTGATGGAAAGAGAGTGAAAACTCAAAAATAATGCTGATTATAATATAAATCCGGATTATTTTAAATTGTTGGATAATATTTATTCTTTTGACATAAAAGACTTGACATTTGAAGAAACAGATTCTGAATATTATCTGAAATTAAAAATGGGAATAAAAAGATTCAAAAGTTTTTGATTTATTAAAAATCAGAATATGATTTTTCTTTGAACAATGTTACTGAAGAGGAAGTTGATATAATGTCTTGAAACTATATTTGACAAGAAGACATTTTATTTAAAAAGTATAGTTTGGACTGTGGAGATATAGTGGGAATAAAGAGGTGCTTTTAAATTGAAAAATACTACAACATATCTCTGACTGGAATAATGTAAATTTAGATGAAAAATAGATAGATTAAACAGTTAAAGAATGTTGCTCTTTTGAGTAGCATTTTCTCTGTTAAATAGTATATAATATTTTTGTGGGTATAAATTGCTTGATTATATATTAAATGTATTGAAATATATGTTATTTTATGTTATAATTTTTAGGGTATGTAAATAGAAAATATAATTTTTATATAGTAACTAGGAGGAATATAAATGAATACTAAATTAGTATCAAGAGATGAAAAGAAAATAGTTTTACATCAGAAATTAGTTCAGAGGCTTTTGAAGCTTCAGTTAATAGAGTTTATAACAAAATGAAATCAAGATTTAACATTCCAGGTTTCAGAAAGGAAAAGCTCCAAGAAAAATCATTGAATTAAATTATGGAGAAATATGCTTTGAAGATGCTGAAATGAATTATTGCCTGAATTATTTGGAAGAAGCTGTTAAAGAGTTGAAAAATAGGTAAAGATATTTGTGGAATGCCAAAAATAGATATTGGAAGAATTTGATAAAAATAAAGCTATAGTTATTAAGTTTGATCAAGAATTAAAAACCTGTTCCTGAACTTGGAGATTATAAAAATTTAGTTGCTGATGATGTTAAATTTGAAGTAACTGATGAAATGGTTGACGAAAGAGTAAATAAAGAACGTGAAAAATAATGCAAGAATAGTTTCAATTGAAGATAGACCTGTAAGAGATATGGACACTGTTAATATTGATTTTGAAGGAAGTGTTGAAGGAGTTCCATTTGACGGAGGTAAATCTGAAAATTATGATTTAGTTGTGGGTTCACATACCTTTATTCCGGGTTTTGAAGAACAATTAATTGGAAAGAATATAGGGAGATAATGTTGATGTCAATGTTATTTTCCCTGAAGAATATCATTCAGAAGAATTAAAAGGAAAAGAAGCTCTTTTCAAAGTAAAAATAAATTCAATTAAAGAAAAGCAACTTCCTGAATTGGATGATGAATTTGCTCAAGATGTTTCAGAGTTTGATACATTGGAAGGTATAGAGCAGACATTAAAAAGAATCTTGTTGAATCAGCAGAAAAAAATGCTTTGGTTCAAAAACAAAATAATGCAATTGATGCACTTATTGAAAGTTCAAATGTAGAAGCTCCAGAATCAATGATAAATGAAGAAGTTGATAAGGCTTTTAGAGATTTTGCAGGTAGAATTAGACAATACAGTATGGTTAGATAACTATTTCAAAATGTTAAATACTACTGAAGAAGCGGTTAGAGAACAATTAAGACCAGAAGCTACTAAGAGAGCTAATGCTGAACTTGTTATCGATGCTTTTGCAAAAGTGAAAATATTGAAGTATCTGAAGAAGAGATCGATAAAGAAATTGATGAATTCGGAAAGAATATGAAAGTTAAAGATTTTGAAGAATTTAAGAAGGAATTAAAAATCAGGAGAAGGTCTGGAAGGTATTACTGCAAGTTTAATTAGAAGAAAAGCGGTTGATCATTTGGTAAGTCTTGTTAAATTCCAAGAACCTAAAAAGAAACTGTTGAAGAATAATTAGTTAAAATATAGCTTGCATTTTGTTAAAGCTATATTTTTTATTAGGAGATAATTATGGCGCTTATACCTATGGTAGTTGAACAAACCAATAGAGGAGAAAGGTCTTATGATATTTATTCAAGACTTTTAAAGGAAAAAGAATTATATTTTTAAGTGGAGAAGTAAACGATCAAATGGCTGATTTGATTGTTGTACAACTTTTATTTTTTTAGAATCAGAAGATCCTAAAAAGATATTCAAATTTATATAAATAGTCCAGGGGATCAGTTAGTGCAGGACTTGCAATTTATGATACTATGCAATATATTAAACCTGATGTAAGTACTATTTTGTATTGGACGTGCTGCAAGTATGGGAGCATTTTTATTGACATCAGGAGCAAAGGGGAAGAGGTTTGCTTTGCCTAATGCGGACATTATGATTCACCAACCTTTAGGAGGAGCCTCAAGGTCAAGCTGAAGATATTAAAATTCAAGCTCAAAAGATTTTACAAGTTAGAGCAACTCTTAATGAAATTTTTAGCAAAGAGAACAGGGCAATCACTTAAAAATTGAAAAAGACACGGACAGAGATTTCTATATGAGTGCTTATGAAGCAAAAAGAATATGGAATAATTGATGAAGTAATTGAAAATTAAGGAGTTAATTTTGGAGGTAACTAGATGTTCTTTTTGTGGTAAAAGAAGTAGAAGAAGTAGATCAAATAGTAAGTGGAATTAATGCAAAATATCTGCAATGAATGTATTGAGATTTGTCATTCCATGCTTGAATACCAAGAAAGAACTAAGAAAAAGAAAGTTTAGAAAAATTACCAACTCCGGTAGAAATTAAGAAAATTTTAGATGAATATATTATTCAACAAGACAATGCAAAGAAAGCATTGAGTGTTGCAGTATATAATCACTATAAGAGAATTAACAGAGATGTTGAGAGTGAAGTAGAAATTCAAAAGTCTAATATTTTGCTTGTTGGACCTACAGGAGCGGTAAAACTCTTTTAGCTCAAACTCTTGCAAAAGTTTTTAGATGTTCCATTTGCAATAGCTGATGCAACAACTTTAACTGAAGCAGGGATATGTTGGAGAAGATGTTGAGAATATAATTTTTGAAATTAGTTCAAGCAGCAGACTATGATATAGAAAAGAGCAGAAAAAGGAATAATATATATGATGAAATTGATAAAATTACCAGAAAAAGTGAAAAATCCTTCAATAACTAGGGATGTTAGTGGAGAGGTGTTCAACAATCACTTTTAAAAATTATAGAAGGAACTGTTGCAAATGTTCCTCCAAAAGGAGGAAGAAAACATCCTGATCAACAATATATACAAGTTGATACTACAAATATTTTTATTTATTGTAGGGGAGCTTTTCAAGGTATAGAATCAATTTTAAAAGCCAGACTCGAAAAGAAATCAATGGGGTTTGGCGCAGATGTTAAAACGGATAAACTTGATGATTTTTTTCTGAAATTATCAAGAATTTAAGACCTGAAGATTTACTAAGTATGGTTTGATACCTGAATTTGTTGGTAGAATACCTATGATTGTAACTTTAGAAAGTTTAAATGAAAAATTCTCTAATTAGAATTTTAGAAGAACCAAAGAATGCATTAATTAAAACAATATAAAGAGCTTTTATCTATGGATAATATAGAGCTTGAGTTTGAAAAAGATGCAATAAAAAGAAATTGCAAAGATAGCTCTTGAAAGAAAAACAGGTGCAAGAGGTTTGCGTGCTGTTATAGAAAGCGCTCTTTTAGATACAATGTTCACATTGCTAGTCTGAGAAAAATGTTGAAAAATGTGTTGTCACTAAAGATGTGGTTTTAGGGAAAGGCAAATCCCTGTTTTAATATATAATGAAAAATAAAAATAGAGGAAAAATATTTATGAGCAATATAAATTTTAATGTTGAAGAAAAAAATTAAATAGACCTGTAATAGCACTTAGAGGGACTTTGGATTTATCCTTATTCTGTTGTTCATTTTGATGCAGGAAGAAAAAAGTCTATAGATGCAATAGAGTCTGCATTAAAAAAGGATTCAATTTTAGTTGCTTTTACTCAAAAAGATATTAGGACAGAAGATCCTAAGGCAGAAGATTTATATGAAATGGGAACTGTCGTTATCGTTAAACAAATTTTTAAAGATGAACAATGGAATAACTAGGGTTTTAGCCGAAGGTATTTGTAGATGTAGAGCAAAAGAAAATTTATGATGATGGTAAGTTTTTAACAGCTGATGTTGAAGAATTCTATTATGATGAAGTTGGTGAAGAAGTAGACTCTGAATTGGCAACTTTAAGAAATATGGTTGAAGTTGCATTTGAGGAATATACAGCTAAGAAAAGACATTTAGATGTTGATACAGAAATTAGTGTTCAAATCTCTTCTAATATGGATAAATTTACAAATAATGTAGCAAGTTATATAATGCGATTATCTGATGATGAACATTATGAAAACTTTAAAATTTTTGATATGAAAGAAAGACTTGAAAAGCTTTTATGAAATTTTTAAAAATTCTATAGAGTTATCATTTTAGAAGAAAGTATTTCAGAAAAGTTTCATCAAGACTAAATAAAAAATCAAAGAGATATTACTTAAGAGAACAACTAATGTAATAAAAGAGGAACTTGGAGATGGAGAGGATTTAAATTCTGAATTAGATGAATATGCTAGTGCTATAATGAGTTTTTGATTTGATGAAAATATCGAAGAAATGCTATTTAAGGAAATTAGAAAACTTTCAGAAATACCTCCAGGATCTCCGGAAGGAAATGTAATTAGAAGTTATCTTGATAAAATAGTTGCATTACCTTGGAAAAAATCTAAAAAGAAAAATTAGATGTATCTTATACCAGAAAAATTTTTGGATAAAAGATCATTTCGGACTTAAAGATGTTATGATAGAATTATTGAATCAATAGCTTTAAGAAAAATTTCAAATAATCAAAAAGGCTCAATAATTTGCTTAGTTGGACCTCCGGGAGTTGGTAAAACTTCTATTGCAAAATCTATAGCAAAATCTTTGAATAGAGAATTTGTGTCTATGCGTTTAGGTGGGCTTCATGATGAAAGTGAAATAAGAGGGCATAGAAGAACATATGTTGGAGCAATGCCTAGGTAAAATTTAACTTTTATTAGAACAATGTAAAGTTAATAATCCAGTAATGCTACTTGATGAGATTGATAAGGTTTCAAATGATTTTAGGGAGACCCTCAGTGCCTTACTTGAAGTTTTTAGATCCTGAACAAAAATAATAAGTTTACAGATAATTATATAAATATTCCTTTTGACCTTTCAAAAGTTATGTTTATAACTACTGCGAAACACAACTTCTACAATTCCATCTCCATTACTTGATAGAATGGAAGTTATTCCAGTTTCTAGTTATACTTATGATGAAAAAGAAAAATTGCCATTAATCATTTGATTCAAAAGGCATTTAAAAACTTTTCAATGACTAAGAAAAATGCTTGATATAAAAGCTGATGCAGTAAGGGATATCATTCGATATTATACTAGAGAATCCGGTGTAGAGAAATTTGGAAAGAATGATTGAGAAAAATAATTAGAAAAAGCAGCTGTGATTTTAGTTTCAAAAGAAAGTAAAAAGTTACAGTTAATTCAAAAATCTTGTTGATTTCTTAGGAAGAAAAATTCCATGATGATATTTTGGAAAAAGAAGATAAGGTTGGACTTGTAAACGGATTAGCTTGGACAGAAGTAGGAGGAGAACTTTTAACAATGAAACTGATATTGTCAACGGAACAGGAAAAATTCAACTTTACTGGACAACTTGGTGATGTTATGAAGGAATCTGCAATGACTGCAATTTCATTTGTTAGAAGTAAAGCTGATAAATTTAATATTAAAGAAGATTTTTATAAGGAAAAAGATATCACATTCACGTTCTGAAGGAGCAGTACCAAAAGACTGGTCCATCTGCTGGTATAACAATGACAACAGCAATTGTCAGTGCTCTTACAAATAGGAAAGTCAATAGACAATTTGCAATGACAGGGGAAGTAACTTTTAAGAGGAAGAGTTTTAGCAATAGAGGACTTAAAGAAAAAAATCCTTGCAGCAAATAGGTATGGAATAAAAATATAATTATTCCAAAAAGAAAAATGAAGTTGATATTGATGAAATTCCTGAAGAAATTAGAGAAACATTGAAAAATTTATACAGTTTCCGATGTTTGTAAGTATTAGATTTAGTTTTAGAAAAAGAGGTGTAATGTGAAAATAATCTCAAGTGAATTAGAACAAATAGCTGCGATTATTTCACAGTATCCTGATTCTAATTTTAAAAAGAAGTTGCATTTGCCGGCAGGAGTAATGTTGGAAAATCAAGTTTTATAAATGCTTTCATAAACAGGAAAAATTTAGCGAGAACTAGTTCCAAACCTGGAAAAAACAAGAACAGTAAATTTTTATAAAATAAATGATTCATTTAGATTAGTGGATTTGCTGATATGGATATGCAAGTTTCTAAAAAGTGAAAAAGGAAAAATGGGGAGTAATTATTGAAACCTATCTTTCAAACAGAGAAAATTTGTGTGAAGTTATTCTATCGTAGATATTAGACATGCTCCTAGTAAGGAAGATGTTATGATGTATAACTGGCTTTTAGAATATGGATTTAGTGGTTATGTTATAGCAACTCAAAGCTGATAAAAATTTCTAAAGGACAATGGAATAAACATTTAAAAGTTGTTAGAGAAAACTTTAGGAATAAAGGATATGAATTTAGTTATTCCATTTTAGTTCAGATTCAAAAGCGAATTTAGAGGCAGTCCATAATAAAATAGAAGAAATATTAAGCTGTGAGTAATCACAGCTTTTTAGTCTATATTTCTTGTTAATAGCAATTAATTTAAGATTTTATAATTGAATTAAAGCTAGTCCTCACTATTTGACTTTTAACCTGTTTCTTCTAAAAATAGTGCTATAAAATATGATATTCTTTGAAAAGGTTATCTGTTGAGGAGAAATAATATGATATGGAAAAATAATTTGAATATTTTGCTACCACTTTTGTAGTTATGTTTTATTTATATTTCATTGGAAATTGGAGTTGCAATGTGGTTATGTTATAGATTCTGCCAGTGAGCAATAAATATGCAATTTTCTAAGGTTATGATTTATACTTTTGCTTTACTTATTACAGAGAGCGTTTTTAAATGGATTTATGAAGTTATGAGTTATAAATTTGTAGCTAAAATGTCTTTAGATACAAAGATTTACATATTTAATAATTTAATAAAACAAGATATTGAAAGTTTTTATAATAATGATGTAGGGGATAAGATTTCAATTCTTACTAATGATATTAATACAATAGAAACAGAGTATTTTAGAACATTTTAAATTTAGTTAAATCAGGATTTTTTGTTTCTTTTTGCCTTTGGGACAATTTTTCTATGTTTCCTATCAAATGACGATTGCTTTTAATGATATTGTCTATAATTTCATTTGTTTTTGGAAATATTCCGATGAAAAATTTAAAAACTTTTAAAGAGAAATTTTCAAATTCTCAAAGTGAATATACTGCAAGAACAAGTGAATATTTTTAATGGTTATGAAACAATAAAAAGTATTTGGACCAGAAAAATTTATTTCAAAAGTGTTTTTATAATAACTCAAAAATGTTTATGATAAAAGGACTTGCATATCAAAAGAGGTATAGTTTAGTAACTATGATTTCATACTTTTTGGAGGTTTTACATTTTTAGGTGGTTTTGTTTGTGGTGGATATTTAGCATATAAAGGATTTATAACACTTGGACAAATGATTGTTTGTGTGCAACTTACAAATCACATTGTGAATCCTTTTGATGTTTGCAATAGAATCTTATGGTAAATTTAAGTCTGTTGATGAAAATATTAAATAAAATAGAAAAATACTTTAATTTCAGAAGAAAATGTTGAAACAACAGAAATTAAAGACTTTAATAATAAGATTTCTTTAAATGATGTTAGCTTTAAATATGATGATAAAAAGTTTTAGAAAAATATAAACTTTGATTTTTGAAAAAGGTAAAAAATATGCTTTTAGTAGGGTTTATCAGGAAGTGGAAAATCAACTTTGATGAAGCTAATTTCAAGAAAGAATTAAAGCAGATGAGGGGAAAAATTTGTATAGATGGAGACTGATTTGGATGAAATTTCAAGAAATTCTATTATAAATTTAATTTCAACAATTAATCAAAATGTATTTCTATTCAAAGGAAGTATTTATGATAATATAACATTATTTAGTAAAGATTATTCGGAAGAAAAGGTAAAAGATGTTATATTGAAAGCAGAACTTGGTAAATATTTGGATAGATTGTATGATAAGGAATTAATTTCTGAAAACGCAAAATAACTTATCTGGAGGAGAAAAACAAAGAATTTCAATTGCAAGGTCTTTGATAAAGGATACAAAGATAATACTTGCTGGACGAAATTTTTATCAAGTTTGGATAATGAAATTGCATTTTTCAATAGAAAAGGGACTACTTGAACTTGAAAATATAACATTGATTTCTGTAACACATAGATTAATAAAAGGAAAAATTTAAAACAATATGACAAAATATTGGTATTAAAAAGATGGGAAGATAGAAGAAAAAGGTAATTTTGAAGAACTTATGAATTTTGATTCATACTTTAAAAATTATATACAATTTCTGAGGTTGAAAAATAATTAATTATTTAATTTGAAAGGAAATAATTTATTCATGATAAAAATTGAAAAATTTATATTTTACTTATAATTCTTTTTGAAAAAGATAGTGGTTTTTAGGCTCTTTAAAGGATCAAAAGAAGAGAAACAAAAATCTGCTATTGAAGATTTTTAATTTAGAAATCGAAACAGGAGAAATAGTAGGAATTTTTAGGTCCTAATGGTTCAGGAAAAACTACATTGATAAAAATTGCTTACTGGAATATTAAATCCGAAAGTGGAAATATTGAGTGTGAAGGATATATTCGCTTTAAGAAGGAAAGAGCGTATCTTAAATCAATAGGTGTGGTTATAGGACAAAAGAGTCAATTAATTTGGGATTTACCTGCTGTAGAAACTCTTGAGATGTTAAGATGTATTTACAAGATAGATAAAGTAAGTTATGAAATAAATTGAATAATATGGTTAAATTATTAAATTTAGAGGATAAAGCTAAGAATTCCTGTTAGAAAATTATCGCTTGGAGAGAATTAAGTTTGAGATAATCTGTGCTTTAATTCATAGTCCTAAGATTTTATTTTTAGATGAACCTACGATAGGCTTGGATATAACAAGTCAAAAGGTCTATTCATGAGTTTTTATTTGATATAAATAAAAAGACAATGTGACTATATTTTTTAACTTCTCACTATATGAAAGACATTGAAACATTGTGTGATAGGGGTTATAATTTTGTTAAATGGTAAAAGGAAGAAGATTCAAATATAAATGAAATTATAACTAAGTTTTTCTGTTAAAGATGAATACATAATAGAATTTAAAGATTTTATACTTAATGAATTTTAATTGTTTTTAAACTTTTTGGATAAGAAAAATTACAGGTAAAAGTTTTTGATGAAGCAAAATTTATATTAAAAAAATGGATTTTTCATTAATAAAAATATAGCCTGTAGAAAAATAAGAGCTTTGAAGATGTAGTTTTGATATATTCAGTGAAGGTAAAAAGGGGACTAAAATGAGTAAATATTTACCAACTTTTTAATCAGCTGAATATACAATTAAGCTATAAGTTTAATTTTATTTCCAATATATTTGTTAATATATTAAGTATTTTTAATTTCTATATTTACTTGGAAGGTATTTTGAAAGTACTTCAGTAGAAACTATTGGAGGTTTTACTAAAACTCAAATGATTTATTATATAATTATTTCAAATATTGGGATGATTTTATTTTTCAAGTGAAAGTGTAGTTAATACGGGTCATCTTGTTAGACTGGGAAGCTTTACTCATGTTGATTAGACCATATTCTATATTAGTGAATTCATTTTGCATTTTTTTAGGAAAAGAAGTTTATATTTATTATTGTTTATGTACTTATGTTCATTTTATCTTTTTCGTTAATGTAAATATAGGATATTTTTGCTAGTGTTTTTGTTCTTTATAATAAATTTTTGTATGTTTTTATGCTAGTTTCTCTTGTGGGAAATCTTGGATTTTATTTGATAAATATGTGACATTAAGACCTTTAATAAATTCAGTTTACTTACTGTTTGGAGGACTGCTTTTTCCTTTAAATTTGTTAGGAAATAAGATTTATAAAAATAGTTGATAAAAACCCATTTGCAATAGTAGGGATTTAATTTACAAAAGGGCTATGCAAGGAAAATTAACAATTGAAGAATTAATTTTTTACATAATTCTATCTTTTTCTTGGTTTATTCTATTTTTGTTCTATATAAAATTACTTATTATTTTTGGACTGAAAAAGATATGAGGGAATGGGAGCATAAGTATGAATTTTAGATTGTATAAAAAGTTTTTATCTCATAGTTTTCAAGAGTTTTTAATTTATAGATCTACTGCAATTGTAACAATAGTTTTTGGGTTGATCTTGCTGAGGTTATTGCAGGTGTAATTTATTTTTGATTATACAGAAACTATATATGGTTGGGTAAAAATGACTATTTACTTTTTAATATCAGTAGCTTCTGTAATAAGTTATGGTTATCAGTTTTATTTACTGTTGCTCATGAAAATCTATATGAATTTATTTTATCTGGAGAATGGATTATATTTTGATTAGACCTGTAAAATTCTTTTTGTTTTACTCATTTTTATAGGGTGGATTTTTCCGAGTTTGATTAATCTATTTATAGCTTTGTGTTTTCAAATCTTTATGTTGACAAAATATAGTTTAAACTTAGTTTTAATAATTGAATTTATTATTTCTATTTTATCAATATACTTAGTATTTTTGTTAAATCAGATTGTAATAACTATTTCATTTTGGAAAGAACATTCAAGTGCCATAATGGGAATACTGGAATACCTAATTGATTTTTCAAGCAGACCCTAAGTCTATTTATCCAAAAATCAATACAGTTTGCATTAATTTATATAGTTCCTATTTTGCTGTCAATTAATCTACCTGTACTTATAGTTAAAGGGGAAGCTTCTGTTTTAAGTATATTATATATATTCTTATTCGATTTATTGGGAACTATTTTGCGATATTTCTTTGGAAAAAGGCTTGAAGAAATATGCTATCAGCTAATTAGTTGCTATTAAAAATAAATATTGAAATTAACTAAATCTTAATTAATAAAAGTATATTTTTATTTCATTAGGGTTTATCTATTATGTTGGATAAATTATATGGTGAAAAATAATTTTTAAAAATAAAAATGATAAAAATATCAATTATATTTGAAAAATCTATTGAAATATGTTGTGCTATTATGAGTATGTTGAAAATAAAAATGGAGGAATAAATTATGGTAACAAATGAAATGATGAAAAATTTTAAAGAACGTTTTGAAAGCGATTTATCAAGAAAGTAATTTCAAATGCAATTGCAAAAATGGTATTCAAGGAGTTCAATTAACAATGATGCTTTAAGATTTCATAATTTTAAGTTTTCAGACAGTGTAAAGAAAGCTGAAATTACAAAATCAAAAGAAATCAGGACGTTGTTGGATGTTTTCAGGGCTTAATGTTTTTGAGATTAAAAGTTATGGAAAAACTTAATTTAAAAACTTTTGAATTTTCACAAGTTTATCTTTTTCTTTATGGATAAAAATGGAAAAATCAAATAATTTCTTAGAACTTATGATTGAACATATAGATGAGCCATTAGGATCAAGGCTTATGGATAGTTTGTTAGATTTAGGAGCTGATGATGGAAACTTTTTGAATGTTTTGATGATTTGATTTCAAAACATGGTATTGTTCTAAGTCAGTTATGCCGGAAACTTTCAGTTCATCTGATTCTGGTGCTTTTGTTGAACAAATCAATGTAAGATTGAAGAGAACTGCAATGAATATGAGAAAAGCACATTCAAATGGAGCTTCAGTTCAAGAATTAAAGAAAATTAAAAAGAAGAAACTCTTTATGAGTGTTTATAATATTTGTACAAAAGTTTTAGGAAAAATTACCAGAAACTTTTTGATTTTGAATATACAGATAAAGACGATAAATTCCAAAAAGATTACAAATTTAACTCCAAAAATTCTATGAAGAATATGTTGGAAATTACTTTGAAAATAAAGTTGATTTAATTGAAGATCCAAGAGGTAAGTATCCATTTGGTAAAAAGAATAGAATTAAAATATTTTTAAATCTGTTAGAGAAGGAATCCTTGTTGCTTCTAAATGTTCCTCAAGAAGACATTAAAAAGCAATAATCGCATCTATAAAAAGCTGGAGAAGCTGTGGTTTGCTTGTGATGTTATGAAGAACTGTGATAGAAAATTAGGTATAATGGATAAAGATTTATTTAATTATGATGAAACTTTAACAGAACTTGGAGAATTTTCTAAAAGCCGACAGAATTGACTATAGATATACAGATTTAACTCCATGCTATGACATTTGTAGGAGTTGATTTGGATGAAAATGGAAATCCAATTAAGTGGCAAGTTGAAAAACTCTTGGGGAGATGAAGTTGGAGAAAAGGGAATATTCTCAATGAGCGACTCTTGGTTTACAAATGAAACATTTCAGCAATAGTAGATAAAAATTCGTTGATGAAAAATGGCTAAAAGGTTTAGAAGAAGAATCTATAAAGATTGAACCTTGGGAACCATATGCAATGATGTTAAAGAGATATTTTAAAGGAATTACTACGGTAATTCCTTTTTGGGATTTTTAAATCTTTATAAGACTATTTTTATTGTCAAATTATGTTAAAATAGTTTTGAAATATTAATTAAATAGGAGGTATTTATGACTAAAGATAATTTAGATTTGAAAAGTTTGGAGACTATAAAATATATTCGTCCAGATTTTGAAAAACTTAGAACTGATATTAGAACTTTGACTCAAAAGACTTGTAAATGCTAAAACGGTTGAAGAAGCTATTGAAACTACAATGAACTTGATGAATTAAATTCAAATGCTGACAGTATGGTTGTCTTTTGGCTCATGTAAAATTCAATAGATACTAAAGATGAATTTTTATGATAAAGAAATGCAATTTATTCAAGAAAAATTCTCCGAAAATTGAAGAAGTTTTAGTTGAATATATTGAGAATTTGTAAACAGTAAATTTAGAAAAGAGCTTGAAGAAAAAGTTTGGAGTTTATTTATTCCAAAAATATGAAAATTATTTATTGACTTTTAATCCTTCAATTATGGATGATTTAGTTGAAGAAGCAAAGGTTGTTATGGAATATCAAAAACTTTTATCTTCTTGTTTCCAAAAGAATGGAATGGAGAACAGTTAAATCTAACTCAACTTGCTAAATATTCTCAAGATTCAGATGCAGATATCAGAAGAAAAAGCTACAAATCTTATTTCAGAAGTTTATGAAGAACAAACTGAAAAATTAGATGAAATTTATGATAAGATTGTTAAGATAAAGAGATAGAATGGCTAAAAAGTTAGGATATAAAAAGCTTTATTGAGCTTGGTTATAAAAATGGGTGAGAGTTGACTACAATGCAAAAGATGTTGAATCTATAGAAAACAAATTGTAGAAACTATCGTTCCTATTTGTACTAAGTTAAGAGAGAGCAAGGAAGAGAATCGGTTTAGATAAACTTACTTTCTATGATGAAACTATTTTTCTTTAAATCAGGAACCCTGACCTCATGGAAGAAAAAGACTGGATGCTTGAAAGAGCTGAAAAGATGTATAGTGAGTTATCTCTAGAAACAAAAGAATTTTTGACTTTATGAAAACAAAAGATTTATTTGACTTGGATGCTAAGAGTACAAAAGCTGCAGGTGGATACTGTACTTACTTAAGAAATTGGAGAAGCCCTTTTATATTTGCCAATTTTAATGGAACAACTCATGACGTTGAGGTTTTAACTCATGAAGCAGGTCATGCTTTTCAAGTTTCTTCATCAAGAGATTATATTCCTGAATATACTTGGCCAGGAATGGAATCAGCAGAAATTATTTCAATGAGTATGGAATTTTTCACTTGGCCTTGGATGGATTTGTTCTTTGAAGAAGAAGCTGATAAATTAGATATAAACATATAACTCATTGTTTGATGTTTTTACCTTATGGAGCATTAGTTGATGAATTTCAACATGTTGTATATGAAAATCCAGAACTTTCTCCAAAAGAAAGCGTGAAAAATATAGAGAATTGGAAAAGAAATACTTGCCACATACAGAGATTATGACGGAATAAAAGGTTCTTGAAGAGGGTGGATTTTGGTTTTAGACAAAGACATATTTATCAAATGCCTTCTCTACTATATAGATTATACTTTGGCTCAAGCATGTGCTTTCCAATTCTGGAATAAGGATAGAAAGACCATAAAACTGCTTTTTGCAGATTATTTAGATTATGTAAACAGGTGGAACAAAACCTTTTCTTACAACTTCTTGAAGTTGCAAAATTAGAAAAATCCATTTATATATGGAACTATAAAAAGCAGTTGAACCAATAGAAGAATATCTAAATTCTGTTGATGAAAAGCAAATTTTTAAGAAAAATATTGACTACGCTCCGTTTGGAGCGTTTTTTAACTTACTTCTTTTATATTTTTCAATCATATTTATATTTTTCTTCTAAAATAGGATTAACTTCATTTTTCTATAAATTCATCAACTTGAGAAGGACATCTTCCTATATATTTCATTGGATTAAGAACTTCATTAAGTTTCATCTTTGCTTATATCAAAGAAATCATCTTTTCAATTAATTCCAATAGAGTTATTTTCAAGCCTTTTTCTTTCACATTTTTACCTGCAATTTGTGAAAGTTCTCTGATTCTTTCTGTGAAGTTCTGTCTATCTCCACCTTTTACTTGATTCATCATTATGTTTTCACTCTGCCATATGGTAATTCAGCCATTAAATGTTTTTCGATTACCTTTTCATAAACCACCATTCCATCAACTATATTTGCGACAGAGATTCAATATTCCATCTACTGCTAAAAATCCTTGAGAAATTGAAAGTCTTTTGTTTGCACTGTCATCTAAAGTTCTTTCAAACCATTGTGTTAGCAAAAAGTTATAGATGGATTCATTACATTTGAAATAACAAAATTTGACAAAGCTCCAATTCTTTTTCTGATTTCATAGGATTTCTCTTATAAGGCATAGCAGATGATCAATCTGACTTTTTACAAAAGGTTCTTCAATTTCTTTAAGATTGTAATAATCTTAAATCATTTGAAAATTTATGATGCAGATGTGCTATATTTGATAGTAAAAATAAAACTTTACCATCAATTTTCTTCAATATGTGTTTGACCTGGAAAACAGCATAAACTCCTTCAAGTTCATCTCTTTAGCTATATAATTATCAAGTTTTAACTTTTTCTTCGTCATTATCAAAAAGCTCCATAAATGATGCTTGACTTCCCGTTGTTCCTTTTGCTCCGCGAAGTTTTAAAGTTTTCCAATATGAAAATTTAGTTCTTCAAGGTCAATAATTAAATCTCTGAATATATAGTGTAATCTTTTTCCAACTGTAGTAGGTTGAGCGGCTTGAAAACTGTATATGCCAAAGTTGGAATATTTTATATTTTTAAGGCATTTTTCTTTAATAAATTTAAAACATTTATTAATCTTTCACAATTAAAAAGTGCTCTTTCATAACGATGAGTTCAGTATTATCTCCAACAAAACAACTTGTAGCACCTAAATGTATAATTCCCTTTGCATTAGGACATTGAACTCCATAAGCATAAACATGACTCATATACATCGTGTTTTACAACTTTTTCTTTCTAATGCAACATCAAAGTTAATATCATCTTTAAAGGCTTCAAGTTCTTTAATTTGCTCATCTGTTATATTTAGCCTAAACTTTTTCTCCTTTTGCAAGAGTTATCCATAATTTTTCTCAAGTTTTAAATTTAAATTCATCGGAAAAATGTAACTCATCTCTTTACTTGAATATCTACTTGTAAGTGGATTTGAATAAATATCTTTCATAAAAACTCCTTGATAATATATATTTTACTATCATAATATAATTTATACATAAATGACTTTTTAAATTAAAATGCATAGAGTATAAGTATAACTATATTATATCATAAAATCTATTTATATTGTTATTACAAAAGAGAACACAAATTTAAAAATACTTGAAATAAGCAATATTGAGTTTACAATATATTTATAAATATGTTATAATAAACGGAGCTTATATTTTAACTATATAAAAGGGAGTCTTGTTATTTGAGTAAATTATTATTTTATCAAATAAATTTTGCAGATTAACATTGATTTTTAAATTAGGAGGTAATTTTAATGATAAATAATGAAGATTTAGATGATAAAGATCTAGATAATAGAGAAAAATGGTGGATAATGAAAGAAAAATAAAAATAATGAGAAAAGAGAAAGAAAAACAGAAGAAAAGAAAAATTTATATAATAACTGCAGTTTTTGGCACTTTGTAGGTGGTAAGTATGCATTAGATGTTATTTATCAAAATAAGAGTCAAGTACAAAATAAAAATAATCAAAACGAGCAAAAAGAAACTTCAGAAATAACTCAAAAGAAAAAGCAAAGTGAATCTGAAAAAGAAACTGAGCAAAAAGATTCGAACAGTATAGACTTTGCAGAATCAGCAATCATATAAAGTCTGCAGATTCGTACGCTTATGATACTGCAGAGATTAGAGATTATATTATGAGTAAAAAGAATATATCAGAAAGATGATGTATTCTTAACTTTTGATGATGGAGTTACTCGGGAGTTACAGACAAGGCTTTTGAGATATACTGAGGAAAAACAAGTTCCTGCTACTTTTTCGTTGTTGGTAAAACTCTAAATGATCAAGCTAAACCATATTTGGAAAGACAATTAAAAGAAGGATCATGGAATTGCAATTCACAGTTTTTCTCATGATTATAATAAATTGTATCCGAAGAGTTCAAATCCTGCTACTATAAAGAAGAAGCAGAAAAAACTATGTTAAGATTAAAAAGAACTTTAGGAGATAAATTTAATACAAGAGTTTGGAGATATCCTGGTGGACATATGTCTTGGAAAGGACTTGAAAATGCGGGTAACGGAGATGAAACTCTAAAAAGTTTAGGACTTGAATGGATTGATTGGAATAGCTTATCAGGAGATGCAGAACCTCTTAAAGGTAGACCCTACAAATAAAGAAGAAATGCTAAAATATGTTAAGACATCTTTTAGTTGTTGAAACAACAAAATGTGGCAGTCGTTTTGATGCATGATTCTCAAGGAAAAATTTGACATTAGAAACTTTGCCTAGTATAATTGATTATTTTAAATCTAATGGATATGAGTTGGTATTTTTAAAATAGGTGAGTTATGAATTATTTATTAACTGGGTTTTAATTTTATTGATTATTTTGTGATTGTTCTGATTTTAGAAACTTTGAAAAAATCAAATGATGAAAATTATAAAAGACGAAGATATATTTTGAAATTAAAACTCAGTTTTTCAGATGAGATTTAAATAAATTGAATGAGAAATTAAATGAGAATAACGAAAAATCTCAATCAGTTGCTTGAGTTTAAAAATTCTACTAATGATAATATTTTTAAAAGCGGGAAAAAGAAAATATTGATTCTATTTTTAATTTTAATGATAAGTTAAAATCAGAGTTAAAAAGACTTTTTAAATCTTACGTGTTGTTGTTGAGGAAACTTGATAAAATAAATGAAAGCGTTGAAGTAAAAACTAGAAAAAGAGTTTTGAAGACACTAAAAAGACATTTAGTAATGTTATGCAAAAGTTTAGGAAGACTTGATGAAGCTCAGATGGAGTTTTTATCAAATAATGTTCAAAATCTAAATAATGTTTTGACGGGACACTCGTGGGATTTTTGAGAAGTACAACTGTATCAGGTTTTATCTTCCGCTTTTAGGAATAATCAGTGAAATTTATCAAAAACAATATAAACTTTCTAATGGAACAATGGCAGATGCAGTATATTTGCCCCGAGAACCTGTAGGAACGATTTGCATTGATAGTAAAAGTTTCCATTGGAAAATTATAGAAGAATTTTTGAAGATATATCTGAAAATAAGTTGGAAAACGAAAGAGATTTTGAACAAAACTTGACATATTGACGATATTTCTTCCAAAGTATATAATAAAAATGAACTACAGATCAAGCTATTTTTGTTTTACCTGCAGAAGCTATATTTGCATATCTTAATGCATATATGCCTAAAACTGTTGAATATGCTTATTCAAGAAGAGTGGATTACATCTCCAACGACAATGATGGCGATACTTACAACTACAAGCCGTTTCTCAAAACTTAAAGCAATCTCAATATGCGCTTGAAATTCAGAAAAGAGTTAAATTCCCTTTCTGATGAGTTTGAAAGATATGCAAAAGATAGGAAACACTGAGAAAAGATATAAACAAAAGGTAAGCAAAGATGTAAAAGATATTTTTACAACTTCTACAAAGATTACGAGACGATTTGATAATATAAAATGTTGATGTCTTTTGAGGAGAAAGAAGAAGCTGAGGAAGTTTTAAAAATTAAAGAATAAATTTTAGTAGTGTATCAGTATAAAATTTTTCTGAACACTACTGTAAATTTTTAGGCATATAATTTCAGATTGTAATAAAAACATACTATGTTTTTGTTTATATAACTTTTTAAGAGGGTAAAATATAGCGGAGTTAAAATTTTTAGATGATTTTTCAATTTAATTAATATGATAAATTTTATTCTAATAACTTATAAATGAGATAATTTATCTTTTTAATTAAACTTATCTAAATGAAAATAACTCTATAATTTTATAAATAATTTTATAAATTGAAATTATTTAATATCATGTGGAGGTTAAAATGGAGAAGAAAAATTGTTTCAGCAGTGTGTTTAGCAACTATGCTTTTCCACAACAAGCGTATATTCAATTGTCTGCTGAGAAAAACCGGTAACTCAGACGAGTTCTCGTGCAACAAATGTATTAAAAAGCATCAGATAACGATGATCAAAAGCTTTAAAAAGCAAAAGAAGCTGCAGAATTAACTGCTTATGAAATAATAGTATTAAGGCTAAAAGTTAATTCAGATAACACTCTTACAACTGAAGAAAGAAATCAGCTGTTGAAAGATAGAGAAGCTTTTAGAAGAGCTATAAAACAAGTTAATATTTTACACACTCATAAGTATGTTGATTTTAATAAAAGAAGATGAAACAAAAAGATTGGGTGAGGCTCAGTTGTTAAAAATAAAATTAAGGATATATCTAGTTATTGATGAGAGTTAAAGAAGCAATTTAAAATTAAATAGGCTGACGACTCACAATGGAAAGATAAAGCGATTAAGTGCAGAAGCTGAGCATATTGATAATGCGAAAACAAATACGAAAAGTTCAAAAGGCAAAAGAATGATGGTGCTGAAATTCATAAATCAAATCTAGTCAAAGAAAGAAAACAGCTACTATCGACTCTGTTGCAAAGAACAACGATAAGATTGTTGCTGATAAAAAGCAAAAGAAAGAAAGAGACAAAATGACTATAAAAAGTTGATGAAAGTTAGAAAAGCTAAAAGCTGATGATAATGCTAGACAAACAAAGAAGTTGGAAGACATAAAAATAAAGTTATAGCATTAAGAATATCTAGCGTTAAGCATCTGCGAAACGAAGATGCTAAAAAGAAATTGTGGAGTTATGCCAGAAAAGCCAGAAACTAAGAATTGATTCAGACTCAACTCTTACAGATGAAGAAAAGAAAACTGCAAGTTGAAAAAGTAGATACAGCGTTGAATAGCGGTTTGAGCCAGATTGATTCTTCAACAATTGACGATTTTATTGATACGATAAAGCAAAAAGTAAAAGGAGAAATTAATAAAGCTGTTAATCCTGAAAACAAAGCTAAAGAATATGCCAGTATTGATGAGGAGTTGGACAAGCAAAGTCAGATATAAATGAAGCCAACGATTCAACAACTGAAGACACAGCAGTTGAAAAAGCTAAAGATGTAGCAAAAAGCTGAAAGGCAAAATATTGACAATGCAAAAACAAATAATGATGTTCAAAAGGCAAAAATGACGAGGTTGCTGCAATTCATAAAAGTAAATCCTGAAATTAAAAATAAAACTGAAGCAAAAAGGCTCTTGATAGAGCTAAAAAGAATCAAATCAAAAAGCAATCAACGACAATAAGAGCACAACTGAATCTGAAAAAGCAAACTGCTATAGATAGAGTTAATGAAGAAACTAAAAAGGTATGTATTTGGTGTTGTTCAAGCTAAAACAAACAAAGATGTTGAAAATGCTAAAAATGATGCTTTAACAAAAATTAAGGACATAAAGCCTGAATCAAAGCGAAAAACAGATGCTAAAAAGTTGTTGAAGAAACAGCAAAAGAACAAATCAAAAATTAATATGACAAAAATTCGACTAAAGAAGACGAAGCTATAAATAAAATAAACAATGAAGTTATGAAGGCAAAGGCAGCTATTGATAATGCAAAAACGAGCAAAGATATTGATAATGCAAAAGATAATGGAGTTAAACAAATTATGCATATAGTTGCTGATACAAACATAAAAACTCCTCTTAAAAAGCTGTTGAAAATAAAAGTGAAACAATAAAAACAAAAACTTTTAAAAAGCTAAAAAGAAAAACAGAGATGCTTATCTAAAAAGCAATAGAGGAAGGACAAAGAGTTCTTAACAATCCTAAAGCGACTAAAAAGGACGTTGAAGATGCTAATAAAAGCCATTGAACTTGCAAAAGAAATCTTTGAGATGGTATCAAGCAAATGGGACATAACAAGGCTAAAGACAAAGCTAAAGAGAATGGTAAAATGAAAAGAAAAAGTTAAAGAGTCAAACAGAACCAATGAATCTAATAAGTCATTCAAAAATCCTAATGGACAAAATTCTAAAGGTAATTTGCGAAAACTTCTTATGCAAGTGGAATTGTTGGTTATGGGGTTTCAGTCTTAGCAAGTGTATTAGGCGCTTTCGCTATTGGCAAAAAGAAAAAGAAGATTAATAGAGTTAATAATATATTAGATACGATATGTATTAAAAATAATTAGGTAGTATATCAAAATTTTGAAATTTGGTATGCTACCATTTTTAACTCTTAACTATGATAATATATAATAATATAAAATATATATATATATAAAAATATATAAAAATATATAAAAATTAAAAATGCGAATTTTTATAACAAAGTATAAACTAAAAAGGCATGATTTGAGTATTGCAATAATAGAAA
>BNJU01000825.1_pt1 | contig 143864 bp, 187 predicted proteins | sample 8539281 | NCBI WGS metagenome assembly BNJU01 (sample SAMD00202456, study PRJDB9452) | human saliva metagenome | isolation source: human saliva | place: Japan
TAATGGTCGTTTCCTTATACAGTACATCCTCACGCTCAGAGTCGCCAAACTTTGCGAGCGTGGGGATTTTTTAGTTTTGAAAAAGGGAAGCAACAGCTAGTTACTTTCCCCTGGCACGCTAAGGTGCAAAGTTTAAAATTATGAGGGCTTGCCTCTAAGTAACTTAATTATAGTTCAATTTATAAATACTGTCAACGATCTACTCAAACCCTTTGAAACTCTCTAAAATCTTATCTTTTGAGTTTGTAGCACTAAGAAAGATAGCTGATGTTGTTAGTAGTTTTTTTCATAGATAATATCCTTTTTAAGTGAGTGTAGATTCAATTCGTAGAGTTTCTCTATATTGTTCAGCGACCGCAACATCGGTAAAGTGTACGGTATTGTTAAACTCTTTGTGTACTAAATCTTTAATTTCTTCTAAATTTACTCGGAAGAACTCTTTGCGAGAATTTACTTTGTTGACTTCTTGTTTTCTAAAATAGTTATGTAGAGTTGTTTCAAGAGCAGGAGCATCTTCGCTGAAAATTAGAGCGTGTACGTCAAACGGGAATGGAACAGAAGCACTGCTCAATTCAGAGATACGATCCATTGGTTCAAGACGTCTTGTCATACCAATTTTATAAACATTTTCTCCGAAAGAGCCAATATTAGAGATGATGTAGACGAATCCAGCGCGAGTATTGGTTTCTCGATTCTCAACATCTTTTTTGTCTTTTTCTAATTCTTTGATTTTATCTTCTAGTTCTTTAATCTTATCTGCATAAAGTTCTTTCTCGATATCTGTATTAGATGACTCTAGATACTTCATTAGTTTAACAACTTCATTTCTGAATTGATTTTTCCTCTTTGATGATTTTATCTTTTTGAGTTTGAAAGTTCTTTTCTCTACCCGTTGTTGTTCTCTCATTTCCTCTTTTTAGCTTTCAATAATTCACGTTCTTGCTCGAGAACATAATAGTATTTATATGTTGCATCTAGCTTTTCTAATTTAATATTTAGTAATTCTTTTGTGATTTGAACATTATCGATAGAGAATAATCTATTTAACGTTGAGAATGTATTAGTGATTTTGTTGCGGTAAGTATCAACATTGTTCATTCTTACATTCGTCAAGTAATAATCTGTTTCAGCATTAAATGCACGCAACAATTTTTTAGATTGTTTTTCACGTTTCTTGTAGTCATCGTCGTAAGAAGTGGAGCGGCAAGCTTTTCCGTCTGCAATCAATTCCTTTTCTTTTATTTGAAGGATAGATAATGTATTTTTTAACTCGTTAGAAGTAATGTTGTCAGTAAAGTCTACAGTCGTTTCATGAGCGATAACGATACTAGATTTTTCTTTCAATATCGCTTCATAATCTTTTTCTTCTTGTTTAAGTTTTTCTACTTTCCTACTCAATTCTTTCAAAGACGCTTTTAGGGAATATTTCTCTTGAAGAGTATTCTCTTTGATTTCTTCAGCTTCCTGTTTGGCATTCTCCAGAATTTCCTCAGCTTGATTTTTGTGCTTCTATAAGAATATCATCAGCTTTATCTATGTTTTCAAATAATTCTATTTCTTTGTTAGCTTGAGAAAGGATCTTATCAGCTTCTTCTTTAGCGGATTGCAAAAATCATTTCCGCTTCATTATTTGCTTTCGTTAAAAATAAAATCTGCTTCTTTCTTGCTATCAAGTATAACTTCATATTGAGAAAGCTCATTGAACTTCTCTTTTGATATAAAACTGTATTTTCTAGATCTTCTGTAAATAAATATCAGGCCAAGTAATGTTGATATAAATATTGTTACAGGCCATGCTAACAGTAATATAGCAATAAACCAAGGTTGATAATGTAGTGGTATGCGCTCTTTCATAATAAACTCCTTAAAATAAGATTACACTTTATTTCTCTCTATACACACTCACGACTTCCCCAATAGTTCGGATATCGTTGCTTTCATCTAGGTGTATATCCTCATAATCAGGGTTCAAGCTTTCCAGATACCCCTGCCGCAGTTTCTTGACATAGTTAGCACCGTCTACTTGGAAGATACCGATGGTGTTATAGTCAACCTGTGGGGTATTCTTGATAAAGAGGTAGTCGCCATTTTTTATCTTTGGCTCCATAGAGTTGCCGACAACATAAGCGATAGCGTCGTAGTCATCTGGTATTTCATCTTCATAGAATGAAACCTCCATATCCAAATCGTCGTCCTGCATCGAGCCACTACCAGCAGATACAACCCCAGTGACACGACGGTAAGTAGTTTGTCTGTAGTCGTCCAGTCTGATGATGTTTTCTGATACTTCGTTTATCTTCGTTTTTCTTTGTTTCTCTTGCTCGTCCCGTAACTTTTCAGCATATGTGACAACTTTTCTTTGTCCATTCGGTTCTAGTTGATCGTAGATGGATTGGATAGGGGATTTTGAAAGAATAGCCGGAGTAGCGTTGATTTGAATTTCTTGATCATCATCAAGCATATCAATTAAATCTTCTATAGAAATTTGCATACCTTTAGCAATTTTTTCTATTGTGTCATAAGATGGGACAATAGGCTTTTTTTCGATTTCGGATGTTCGTTTTTTTCAAGCATAGAAATATATCCTTTTGTTAAATCAGATAATTCACAAAAAGCATCCATTGATAATTTATGCTCTGTTCTATATGATTTGAGTAATTCTCCTAACTTCATAAAAACTCCTTTCTACATATTGTTTAATCCATTATACATCTTTAAATAAAAAAAGTAAATTTTTTTGTTTAACACACTTGACATTTTATGTTTAACGTGTTAAACTATAATCAAGCTTAAGGAAATAACAAAAACAAACCGGAGGGGAACAAAATGAATAAAGGACTTACAACACAAGAACAAATCACACTAGCGAAAGAAATCTTACAAGTTAAGAACCGCAGAGAACGCTCGATTAAACTAGGAGAAATCCTAGATCGTGAAAAACTATCATCAGATGATATGTACGAATTGTATAACACACTATTAACAACAATCAGAGTTTACGGCGACGTTATCGGATTTGATGATAAAGATTTTCAAGAAATGGCTCTTACAATCTTAGTGCTTGAAAAGGTTGAAGAAGCTAAACAAGCTAGGGTAGCGTAGAGAGGTGCGATTCCTCTCCTAGTTATTGCTCATAGAGCAAAATTAAAAAGGAGGCGATAGAATGACAGAAAAAGTCATAGAACTTGCAGATCAACTCATTGGCTCGCATGAAACGTACAGAGAAGCAAAGATAGCGTGTGAAAAGCTATTTATAGAAGTCGTCCATGAGATAGAACTTAGGGCTATGGAAAGAAGTACAAGGGGGTGAGTGCGTGCAAGGAGAACGTTTAAGAAAATGGCGCGAGAAAGAGAAGATGTCTCAAGAAGAACTCGCAGAGAAGTCGAATGTTTCTCGAACAACAATACACTTGATTGAATCGGGCCAGTCGTCGACAGTAAAAATTGAACACTTCAAAAATTAGCAGTAGTTTTTAATAAGCAAGTGAAAGATTTTTTTAAAGAAAATGTTTAACAAATTAAACAAAAGAAAGGAGAGCGTATGACATACTTTTAAAGATTTGGATTGCCAGTTCATCTTTCAGAAATCCAACTAATGACTACACAGCTGTTAGTAATAGTTTCATCAATGATCCTGCGATGGATTTTACAGCTGTTGGTATTATGATGGTGGTGCTGGCTAATCACCCAAACTGGCAAGTCTATCCAGAGGAGATAGCCAAGCGAAAAAGGTGTTAACCGGAAGACAATTGATAAGTATTTCAAAAATCTTTGAAGAGGCTGGATATTTGCGAAAAATCAGAAAAAAACCTCCTGGAAAATGGAGGGAGTCACATATTCAGATTCTTTTCAGATGTAAAAATATCTGATTTCCAATTCGATATTATGAAACAGAGATTGAATTTATCTATTGCAAAGTTATCTACAAATTCTAATTCTGACTTTCCGAAAAGTGAGATGTCAGAAAGTGAGATGTCAGAAAGTGAGATGTCAGATATCGGGCACTAATAAATATTAACTAACAACAAGTATTAACTAACAATAAATATTAACTAACAACAAGTCCTACTTTCTAAATAAATAAAAGAGAGGGTAGAAAAATAAATAAAAAAAGCACCTGACGGCAATCAGGCGCTAATCAAAAATTACTAACTAAATTATAACACGAAGGAGAGGAAATTGCCAATGGCTTTGGAATTGTTTGGAGAAGATTTCAAAAATGAACTGCTTGAAGAACTTGTCCAGTTGAATGTGAAAGCTATGACTGAAGCTAAACTACGAGTGGCAAGAGGTACAAACTGGGCTTCCATCAAAGATGTTCAGGAAAAGACGGGCTGGGGTCGCAAGAAAATCGAAGATTTCAGAGACGCAGGGAAGTTCCGCTATCAGCAAAATGCTAAAGGCGGTAAATATTTATATGACCTGAACGATGTACTTCGATTTCAGAGTCAGTTAGCGAAATAAAGGAGATAGAAAAAATGTTTGAACCACCATTAATCAACCAACTTCTAGGAACTGGCGCAGTGATTTTGGGATTCATTGGAGCTGGGATTTTAGCACGACAAATGGAACTGCACGAACTTGAGAAACAACGCAAGTTAGAAGAACGTGATACGAAGATTATACAAGCGTTTAATGAAGCGGTTGAAATCGGTCGTGAGCTTGAACGTGAGGAAATCCGTCAAAACATCCGCAGAGAGTTTCAAGGATTTACGTTTGATAACGAACGCCCTGAAGGTTTGAAGCCAGAGCCGTTAGCTTTGCCAGAACCTAAGAAAGTGATTATGAAAGTGCTACGCTGAGGATCAGATAATGACGAGAATTGAACTTGAAAACCGTGTATGGCTTTTGGCCAATCATGAAGAAAAAAACGAATTGCTGGATCTTGGGCTAACATCCAAGGCTAGATATGTGAAACGAGTGCTTGAGCTTGGAAAGGTGTATGCGCATGTTTGATTATGACAGAGATATAATGCAACCGCCTGAAGAACGAGAAGAACTTGACCCAAGCCAATACATCTATGTTGGATGTGGGCAGTATCGATACGTGGGTGATGAAATATGATTCAGGAGCTACACGAAGAAATCGATAACTGGCGAGCTGAATATATTCATCTTGGCCGAGAGATGGGGCAGATTATCAATGAACAACAAGATATAATCTTGAAACTACAAAACGAAATCGACGCTTGAAGCGTGAAAATTGGAACCTTAAGAAGACGAAAGGAAGAAGAAAATGACAAATGATATTCAAACCGCAGAGAAAAATTTTTTAGAAAATCCACAGACTTTGACAAGTGGGATTGTTAGGAAATACCTTGACCCTCAAGGTAAAGCTAGTGATGAGGAACTTGCTTATTTCATTGCTCAAGCAAGAGTACAAAATCTAAATCCTTTCACAAGGGAGATTTATTTCATCAAATATGGAAATCAACCAGCCCAGGTAGTCGTTGCTCAAAAGGCATTTCAGAAAAAAGCTGACGCTCACCCCCAATTTGACGGGATGGACTCAGGTATTATCTATGAGAAAGACGGAGAAATCCAACGGTCAGAGGGTGCATTTTTGCCACGAGGCGCCGAAATCCTGGGAGCTTGGGCAGTAGTGTATAGGAAAGATCGTACACATCCAACAAAAGCAGAGGTAACTTTTACTGAGTACGATAATTCAAAAATCAGAAAAGAGGGGAAAGTCAACCAATATGGGAAAGAGAACAAACCTAACACATGGGACGAAAAGCCAGCTGTTATGATACATAAGGTAGCAATGGTGACAGCATTAAGAAATGCTTTTCCTAACGAACTAGGAGGACTTTATGAGGCAGACGAATTACGAGAACCTAAAGACGTCACACCTCAAGAGAGCCGTGAGGATGTCGTAGCACGCAAGATGGCTCAGATTGAGCAATTTAACAAAGAGCAAGAGGCAAATCATGCAGGTCCCGAACCTGCTCAAACTGAGGAACCAATCCAGGGCGAGTTGCTAGACGGTGAACTTGAATATTAGGAGGACAACATGCAAGAATTACAGGTTATTGATGATAAGAAAATCAATAAAATTTATGAAATGATTACAACGGATGAGCTTACTAGAGAGTCTTTTGAAAAAGACCTCATAGAGGCTACTGAAAAGTACAAGGACTATATTCCTACAGCTAGTACTCTCAAAGATGACAAGGCAAAGCGAGCTGAATTTAATAAGCTAATTGAGTCTAAAAATCGTATCCGTATCGATACTAAAAACTTGCTATCAGAGACGGCTAACACATGGGATAGTTATGCAAAGTCAATTATTGAACCATTTGTAACCGTAGTTAGTGAATTTGATAAAGGTATCAAGGAAATCGAAGAACATCAAAGACAACTAAAAATAGATACGGTTAAGAGTTACATAGCCAACAAATCAGCTGAGTACATGCTAGATCCTCGTCTCTTTGATGAAAAGGCCCTTGAGTATGTCAAGGCTGGCGATTTCATGGCAGACGGCGTGACGCTTAAAAAAGCCACTATGAAGTCACTTGATGACATGGTCACATTTGAGTTTCAGAAACAGCAAGAATTTGAAAAGGCTAAGTCAGCTATTTCAGGGTTATGTGCTGAGTATGGCATGACTGACTCACCTTACATCCGACAGCTGAAAGACTTGACGCTTGCTGAGGTCTTTGAACAAATCAAAGCTGACTATGAATTTGAAAAGCAAAAGGAAGAACTCAGACAGGCTCAAGAACGAGTAGAGCGAGAAAGTCAGGAACTTTTAAAAGCTCAACAAACTAAACAGCAGGAACAAGCTCCAAAGTCAACGGAAACCCCAAATTTTGACCCGGAGACAGGTGAAATCTTGAACGGTGGGCAAATCCCCCAAAATGAGCCTAACGCTCTTAGAGGGGCTGAAAACAACCTAAAACGATATACCCAAAAAAATGACTTTAGAGGTGTATTTTGTAGACACAGCCGAAAAAGACCGTTTCAAGGCTGGTCTAAGTCAACTCGGATTTGATTTTAAAAAGAACTATCAAGTCAGTGGTTATCAACGTATTGAGCCATTGACTCAGGCTGAACTCAATGAGCAATGTGGGTGGTAAGTATGAGTAAACAAGTAAAAGATATACTAGAAACTCATGACACAGGCTGCCCACATGGTATTACATTCGCTATACATCAAGATAAAGACGAGTGTATTGCTTTGTTTGGTCGTTCTGGATGGCCTGGACTCAAACCTCGATTTATTCGTTGGAATGAAAGTGTTGAAAACAGAACAATGTATCACACAGAAGAAGAGTTACAGGATGCGTATGTTGATAAGTCAAAGTAGTTGAGGAAGATTTTATCATAATTGAATTGTTGCCATTTTAAGAGGGAAAAATAACCCAAAACCAACTATTTCCATTTTGGAAACAACTCAAAAATCAACAAGCCGTGCATTCTTGTAAAACTGCGAACTAGAAAATGCGTCAGTGACACTTATGTGGCTTTTGGACGAATGGCGCAAAGAATTTCACTCACGCTTGCCTCGCTCACAAATTGGCAGGCGTGGGATTTTGGTAGAAAATATGACTGAATTAGTAAAAGTAGATGTGCAGTGTCCATTTTGTGGTGATTGTTACCACAGAATGGTAAAGATTAAACCTTCTTCAATTCGTTGCAGAACGTGCAAAAAGTTTCTGCATTTGAAATGGACAGGTAACACACCAACAAGCACGAATAAAGCAGGTTTTGGGCGGTTAGCGTATGATCCGTATAACAACAATGAGGAGATTATGGAACTGAATGAGGTGTTTGGATGAACAGGCTAAAGGAATTAAGAAAAGAAAAAGGCGATACACAAGAGGTCGTCGCTAAAGCTATGGGCGTAACTCGGAGAGGGTACCAAAAATGGGAAAATGAAGAAAGCCAAATCAAACCAGATAAAGCCCAACAATTGGCTGAATATTTTGGAGTAAGCGTAGGTTATCTACTGGGATATGAACCAGAAGGTATGCCAAAGCGGTCAATCTATGAAGAAGTTTATTCAGCATTACTTAGAGTGAAATCTGAAAATCCTAATCACGATGACCGTGTGGCCATTCGTGAAGTGTGTATGGAACTAATCGAAGCGACGCTTGAGGGGGTATTGATGAAAGAACGATTGATTTTGAAATTTGAGTTGAACAGGAAACAGATGATCAACGCAAACGACAGACCGCACTTTCATCAAAAGGCTAAAATCACTAAGTTCTTACGGCAGTTAGCCGAATACGAGGGCAACAATGTACTGAGAGATTACTTTGGATTGCCTTACAGCGAGGACAAGCCTTGCAAGGTTAAGGTTCGGATATATCCTCCGACAAATCGGAAGTACGATCCGCCGAACTGGTCGCCCACAAGTAAGGCTTTGTTTGACGGTTTGACGGACGCTAAGATTTGGACAGATGATAATTATAATGTGATAGTATCGACTGAGTTCATGCACGGTGGCAAGTCTGGAAATAAGAATTACAGAATTGAACTGGAGATTTATGAGTATCACGAGATATTGCAGAGGATAGTTGATGGGATTTGATAAAAAGGAATTGATAAAAGGTTATCAACGCACGATAGCGAGAAACGAAGAAAAGATAGTTGAGTATTCGAAGCCGTGCGATTCAAGGAAGAGACGAATCAGAGCGCTTGAGCGTGATTTGTTGAAGAAAAAGAATAAAGAATTAAGAAAGAAAGTGAAGGAGTTGGAAGATGAAGTATAAAGTGACAGAATACCATTCAGATTTCCAAAAAGAACAGACTGGCACTTGTGAATTGTGTTTTGGTACAGCGTGGGTTGAAGAAGGTTCAATAACGGTTGAAGATGAAAATGGAACTGAAACAGAAATTTATTTAACTGTTTGGGATTGGGGTAATTACGACACAATCTACATTGATAATGTGGTTAATTTCTCAGCTTGGTTGCAAGAAAGGGAAGTTGACCCAATCAGTGAAGAAACCGAACCTTGGTCGTGGTTGCATGAATTGGTAGAAAAATATAACGAGGAATTGGAAGATGAATAAACAGGAAGCGTTAAAACAAATTGAAGAGCAAAGAGACATGATTTTGGAACTACATGGTTGGGGTGTATTTGGTTATATCAAAGGAATTATTAATCAACTTGATGAACCGCAAAAAATTGAACTTCCGAAAGTTGATTTTAAAAAATTCCAAAAAGTCAAAGTTCCGCAATTTGTGGCGGATTGGATTGAGGAAAAAAGAGATATGGGTTGGAAGATAACTAAGATGGTATTGCAAGCTAACTTAAATGAACAGTATTGGAGATGGGTTGTAGACAACCAAGAAACCTTCGCTCGTGCTTGGCTGGACGGCTACGAGGTCGAGAAAGAGAAACGGTATTATGTAAGATTTAAATGGATTGAAGAAGCATATAGTTACTTAACCTTTATTAAACGCTTTGACGCTTGGACGTTAAAGAATATAACATTAGATAAAAAATTTCGTACAGCTCACACCCGTAAAGAACTAGAAGAAGCTGGCTTTGGCTGGGTTTTCGATTGCCCAGGGATTGAGATTGAGGAGGTGGAGTGATGAAAAAACCGATGGTTGGATCATATTGGGTTCACAAGAAAACTCTCAAAGAATATAAGTAATAGCTGTAGGTCTATGGGAAGAAACGCTAGAAGAGTGCGTGGTCTATGTGTCTTTGGATAAAGAGCAGAAATGCTGGATTAGACCATTAGAAATCTTCATGGACGGAAGGTTTTATGACCGACCATATAGTTAAAGCTGAGGAGGTTGAGTGATGAATCTTAGACAAAAAAGAAAACATTACAAATATTCTGAACGATATTTTGAAGCTTGGTTTTCTGTCCATGATGAAAGTTTTTCCATTCCATGCCCGAAACAATATAAGAAAACGCTAAAACAAAAATTAAAGATTAAAAAAACTTATGATTACGATGAATGTTGTAGAAAGTATTGGTTATACGAGGAATACTCTGGTAACATACCAAAATTCATGAGATGAAAGAAGGAGGCAACAGATTGAAACGATTCATAGCTATCTGGATATTATTGTCTGCTGGACTAAACATCTGGCAGATGGACAGGATTCGAGATTTAGAAGAAAAGAAGCCGATGGTTATCTACAAGGCTGACAATCAAGGCGCAGAGATATTCGGTAAGGTCGTCGAGAAAGGACGGCACGGCAAGTTGTATACAGTGACTATCAGAGATTATGGAATTTTTGTAGTCACGAAAGAACAGTTTGAGAAAATCAAAGTTGGGGATGAGGTGTTATTGTGAAAGTTCGATTTAATGGGAAGTATAACTTTTTCTTAACCCAATTTGTCCATTTTATTGTATTGGACTATCTCTGGAAGGTACTTGAAATTATCATCTTAGGTGGAGTGAGAGGAAATTTGGCGGATTCCATTATGCTTGCTCTGATTTGTGTCTATATTGCATGGATTTTAGATAAGGAGGAATGAAGCAGATGACTACACTAGACAAAGTCAAGCAATGGTTTATTGACCGTGACCTTGAAAACGGCGGACGACTGGACAAGCAGTCTTTAAAACTTAGCGAAGAGTTCGGCGAACTATGCGCCGGCTATCTCAAGAAGAATGAGCAACTGACTAAGGACAGCATTGGAGATTGTGCAGTTGTGATTGTCGGTCTGGCCTTGCTGATTAAGGTAGATGTGCAGGAGATTTTTGAGGAAGTTTTTAGCGACGGATACCATGTTATAGAATGTCTGGTCTTTTTGAATAGGACAATCAGCAATATTCAGTTATCAAATGGATTCACGGATAAAGATCTATATATAGTCGATTTAACTCGTTCAATTTATTGGTTAAAATCAATCAGCAATGCTCTCGGTTATGATTTTGAAGAATGTTTTGAACTAGCCTATCAAGAAATTAAAGACCGCAAGGGTAAATGGATTGATGACACTTTCGTAAAAGAGGAGGATTTGTCGAATGAAACTAAGATTTAGAGCATGGCTGAAGAAAAAGCAAGAAATGGATAATGAAATTGACCACATCAGTTGGCTAGAAGATGAACTATACTGTATTGGAGATGGAATTACTTACATGGTTTCAGCGGAAGATTTAGTCCTCATGCAATCAACAGCTATGGTTGATAGGGGTGGCAGGATTATCTTTGAAGGCGACATAGTCAAAATGGCTAAAGATGTTTATTCTGAACCGACTTATTACGAGGTTGTAAGACATAGAGGAGGAGCGTATCGTCTTGAATCTAAGCAACACGGATGTGAATTGTGGTTACGACATACTGATTGTGAGATTGTGGGGAATGTATACGAGAACAGAGAGCTTTTGGAGGATAAGGAATGAACCCAGAAATAATTGACAACGTAAACAAACCAAGCCACTACCAAGGAAGATTTGGCATGGAATCTATCGATGCCTTAAGGAATTTCATGACACCAGAACAGCTGAAAGGCTTTTATCTTGGAAATGCCTTGAAGTATCAACTGCGATTCCAGAAGAAAAACGGTCTGGAAGACCTAAAAAAAGCCAGAAAGAACCTTGACTGGCTAATCGAGGAGATGGAACATGAGAATTAAAACATCAAATGACTCTATAATCAACGTTGATAGCGTGAAGAATAGCATCACAATTGAAGGAGTTGAGTTTGGCTCAGATTGTCGTGCTTAGTCTCTAAACACAAAGATGGTACAGGTACAATAACACTAGTTTTTGATGGGAGAATAATTTAAAAAAGGAGTAAAAACAATGTTTACAGAATACAATCACGAAACAGGAAAAACGACACTTACAAAACTTGCCAAAGGCGGTATCATTACAGTTGCAGCTGTTGCTTCACTTGGGATTTTTCGTCTCACGGCCGTGAAGCGTATCCCGGCTAATACAGTTGGAGTTAAGGTTAGCGCAATTGGTGGTGTTCAAGAAAATACCCTGCAAACAGGATATCATCTAAAAATGCCATTTATTGACAAAGTCTATACCTTATCAACATCTGTTCAAACAAAAACAATGGAAAAAATCACGACTCAGACAAAAGACGGTCAATGGTTGAATACTAACATTGATGTAAAGTATCGAGTCAATAAAGAAAAGGCTATGACAGTCTTCTCTAATTACACAGACTTAGAAAACGTGAATAATAGCGTAGTATCTCCTGCTGTTCAGCGTGCTATAGAATCTGTAACAGGAAATTACGATATTTACGATATTCTCGGTAATAAGCGTACTGAAGTTTATGAAATGATTGATAAAGCTCTCAAAGAAAAATTTGAGTCTTACGATTTGGAGTTTGTTTCTTTCACGATTACAGATCAGGATGCTGGAGATGAAATTGAAGCAGCAATCAAAAATGAATCTGTAAAACAAAAAGAAATCGACACTGCAAAACAGGAGCAGGAAAAAGCTAAAGTTGAAGCCGATACCAAGAAAGTTCAAGCTCAAGCAGAAGCAGACGCAGGTATCATCAAAGCAGAAGGTGAAGCCAAGGCCAACAAAGCTAAGTCAGACTCAATCACAGATAATCTTATCCGGATGAAAGAAGCAGAAGCCAGAGAGAAGCATGGTTGGGTCACTGTTAACGGTGCAGGTAGTGTGATCACGAATAAAGAATAAAATAAAAAAGCCAAGGCACTCTCTGCCTCAGCTATAATCTCAATAATATTATTATATCACAAAAGGAGATAGAGAGTGAACAAGGCCAAAGAGCTATTGAAAGAATTACAAGACCTTGACATGGACATCCAAAGCCGTATAGATGAAATCAATGAGCTTGAGGCAGGTTTGCTCTCAAGTCCTAAGTGGTCAGATGTCAAAGCCAAAGGTGGACAGACTAGAAAAGTTGATGATGTCTATACTCAGCTGGTAGTGATGAAAGAGGCTATAGAGCAGGATACTAAAGAGGTTATTAACAGGAAAATTGAATTAGGTAGAATGATCAATAAGTTAACAAATCCGAAACATCGGACAATTTTGAGAATGACATATATTACTAAAACGTATATCGAGGATATTTGTGATAAGTTATCAATCAGCAAGAGCTCGTATTACAGCATGCGTAAGGTTGCTATTGAAGAGCTGGAGGTAATTTTGGAATAATTTGGAATTTCTTGAGTTATCTTGAGAATATCTTGAGAATATGTGTTAATCAAAATAATCTTGATGTGCACTGTAACGATAATCTGTTAGAATGGTAGTGTCAAGAGTTGAAAAACGAGGTCTCAGAAATTGGTAGATGGTTACCTGAAATCAGGGTGTCGTAAAGGGCATTGAGGGTTCGAGTCCCTTCCTCTATTTCGTTCATTGACATCTCCTTTATATTTATTATATTTTTCCGAGGTTTCGGCCTCGTTTTGGCGATGACAGGCGTAAAGTGATTTTCTCTCCGATCTATTTTCAAACTTTTCGGTTCGATTCCGAGCATCGCCGTTTGAGTAGTTGTGTCCCAGAATGGGGTAGGCAGTAGGCTTAGCATTCACATATTACTCATTAACTTATTAGAAGGTCGGCAGAAGCGACTGGACCTCGCATGGTTGCGTAGCTAATTATATTCCGGATAAGTTATAAGCTAGGCGGTTTGATTCCGCTAGAGGTTGTAAAGGCTACAAAAAAATAAATCAGGAAATTTATTTCTAATTAACACGCAAGGTTGTAGTCTACTTGCAGTTGGAACGTAGCTCAGTTGGTGGAGCGATATGACTATAAAGGGTCTGAAACGTAGGCAGGTTCGAGTCCTGTCGTTCCAATTTTTACAGAATTGGCTGTAAAAAGCAAAGTCTAAAGGACTATATAACCCGAGAAACACATATCTTTTGGATGTGTGTTTTTTGGTTTTTGGAGGAGAGGAACAGTGAAGATTGTTGATAAGCCGATTGAATGGCTAAGACCTTACGAAAATAACCCTAGGAACAATGAACAAGCAGTTGAAGCAGTGGCCAATTCTATAAAGGAATTCGGTTTTAAGGTTCCGATTGTCGCAACGATTGACGGAGAAATTGTAAACGGCCATACAAGATTTAAAGCGGCAAAATCTTTAAAGCTAAAAACTGTACCAGTTCTTATTGCAGATGATTTAACAGAAGAACAGATTAAGGCGTTTAGGCTTGCTGATAATAAGACAGGAGAGCTTGCCGAATGGAACGTTGAGTTACTTTATGGCGAATTAGATGAGCTTGACGGTTTTGATATGACGCTTTTTGGGTTCGAAGATATTGACTTTTCTTTAGATGATTTGAAGAAGATGAAAAAGAGACGGGAGAAGAAGTCGATATCGATTCCGAAGAGAAGCCGAAAGTAGAATATGGAGATATTTTTCAGCTAGGACGACACCGTTTGATGTGTGGCGATAGCACATCTGCTGAAGATATGGCACGGTTAATTGATGGTGCGGTGATAGATTTATATGTTACAGACCCACCATATAACGTGGCCTATCAAGGAGGAACTGATGAAGCTATGACAATCATGAACGATAGCATGGATGATGTTAGTTTCAGACAATTCCTAAGAGATGCATTTGCGGTTGCAAACAACCACTTAAAACCAGGGGGAGCGTTCTATATCTGGCATGCAGATTCGGAAGGTTTAAATTTTAGAGCCGCAGTAAAAGAGACAGGTTGGCTACTGAAACAGTCCATTATCTGGGTCAAGAATGCTATTGTGTTAGGTCGTCAGGACTATCAATGGAAGCATGAACCCTGCCTATACGGTTGGAAAGACGGAGCGAGTCACTATTTTGTGGACAATCGCTCACTAGCTACTGTCATTGAAGAAGATGAAGAAAATCTAAAAGAAATGACAAAAAGCGAATTGATTTCTTACATCAAGACCATGCAGGATACATCTCCGACGACTGTCTTTTACGAGGATAAACCTGTTAGAAACGATATCCATCCGACTATGAAGCCTTTGAAGTTGATTGCTAGATGTGTTTTGAACTCCAGTAAAAAAGGCGACAAGATACTAGATAGCTTTAACGGCGGAGGTTCCACATTAATGGTGTGTGAACGTTCTGAAAGAGTTTGCTATGCAATGGAACTAGATCCTGTGTATGTAGAGCGGACGATTAAACGTTGGGAAGAAGAGACTGGACTTACCGCTGAAAAAGTAAGTTAAATTTATTTTTTTTGATAAGGAAGTGAGGCGATGGCTAATGAGCAAAATTTGATAAAAAATTCAGAACGAACTCCGAGCGAACGCCGAGAAAATGCAAAAAAAGCAGGGGTGGCTTCTGGTAAAGCTAGAAGAAAAAAAGCAAACTTAAAAAAGGCTTTTGAAACGATTCTGCAAGCAGATGTAGCAAGTCCAAGTGTTAAGAAGCAACTTGAAGATATGGGGTTTGACACAACTAACGAAATGGCTCTTGCAATGGTTATGATGCAGAAAGCTATGAAAGGTAACGTTAGAGCATTTGAACAAATCAGCAAGTTAACCACGACAGATGCGAAAGACTCACTTGATAAGAGAGAGCAAAAAGAACGCATTGAAGCGCTCAAGCTAGGAAATGAGAAGCTTAGAAAACAGATAGGAACATCAGAAGTTGACGTTAAAGATGATGGCTTTATTAAATCTCTAGAAGGGGTGGTTGAAGAAACTTGGCTAGATTAAGAATGCAAACCAACACATTCAAATTTCAACCTTTTAGCAAAAAGCAGAAGAAAGTGTTAACTTGGTGGCTTTGGAACTCTCCAGTTCATGAGTCAGAAGGCATTATTGCTGATGGCGCTATCCGTTCTGGCAAGACTGTTTCTATGAGCCTAGCTTTTGTTATATGGGCGATGACATCATTCAACCATCAGAACTTTGCGATGTGTGGGAAGACAATTGGCTCTTTTCAATCGTAACGTCCTGAAACTGTTGTTGGTTATGATACAGTCAAGAGGTTTTAGCTATGTCTACCATCGGACGGATAACTTGATAGAAATCACAAAAAGGCGACGTGTCGAATGATTTTTTATATTTTTCGGTGGTAAGGATGAAAGTTCACAGGATCTTATCCAAGGTTTAACGCTGGCAGGTATCTTTTTTTCGATGAAGTGGCGCTTATGCCTGAGTCCTTTGTTAACCAAGGTACAGGGCGGTGTTCTGTTACGGGTTCTAAGTGGTGGTTTAACTGCAACCCAGACGGGCCTTATCATTGGTTTAAAGTCAACTGGATAGACAAAGCAGAAACAAAGAATATGCTTTATCTGCATTTTGATATGGATGACAACCTTTCTCTTTCAGAGAACATCAAGAAACGTTACAGGAGCCAATATCAGGGTGTTTTCTATCAGCGATACATACAAGGGCTTTGGACGGTTGCAGAAGGTATTGTCTACGATATGTTCAGTAAGGATAAGCATGTTGTATCAACTTTGCCAGAAATGAGCAAGCTGGGCAAATATGTTTCGGTCGACTACGGTACGCAGAATGCGACCGTTTTTCTTTTGTGGGAAAAAGACATCAATGGCAAGTATTACTTAACAAGGGAATACTACTATTCAGGTCGTGACGAGAACGTACAGAAAACCAATGCTGAGTATGCTGATGATTTAACCGCTTGGTTGGGAGATACCAACATTGAACGAATCATTATTGACCCGTCTGCAGCTTCATTTATTGCCGAATTGAAGAAGCGTGGATATAGAATCAAAAAAGCTAGAAATAACGTCCTTGAAGGTATTCGTTTTGTCGGGTCTATGCTAGGACAAGAGAAAATAGCAGTACATGAGAGTTGTGTGAATACGCTGAAAGAGTTCCATGCTTATGTTTGGGACGAGAAAGCCTCAGCAAACGGCGAGGACAAGCCTATCAAACAGTTCGACCACGCAATGGACGCCCTACGTTATTTCTGCTATACAGTATTATTCAAGTCAGGAGGTATGACTGTTTGGAAATAGAAGTAATTAAAAATATAATCTCGTCGCAGATGGTCAAACATGGAAAGTTTGTCTCACAAGCAGCTGAAGCCGAGAAATACTATCGTAACGAGAATGATATTAAACGAAAGCGTAAGCCTGCCGATAAGAAAGGCGCTGAGAATGAAGCGAAAGCAGAAGATAATGCGTTTCGTAACGCTGACAACCGTATTAGTCACAACTGGCACCAGTTATTGCTTGACCAGAAAAAGGCTTTATGCGTTGACCTATCCGCCTACATTTGATGTGGACGATAAAAGCGTTAATGATAAGATTGTAGACGTCTTAGGAGACGATTATGAACGTATCAGCAAGCAACTTTGTGTGAATGCAGGAAATGCTGGTATCGCTTGGCTTCACGTTTGGAAAGACGCTAGTGACAACTCGTTTAGATATGCTTGTGTGGACTCAAAAGAAGTGATTCCAATCTACTCAAAGTCTTTAGATAAGAAGTTGATTGGGGTACTGCGAGTTTACTCTAGCATAGATGAAACGGATGGCAAGAATTACACTGTTTACGAATACTGGAACGATAAAGAGTGTTCTTTCTATCGCCATGAAGAAAATAAGCCACTGGAAGAATTAGAAACATTCCAAGCAATCTCTTTAATTGATACCATGAATGGCGACCGCTCAAGCGACAATAGTTTCAAGCACGATTTTGGTCTTGTTCCTTTATTCCGTTTAAAAACAATGAAATCGAGACCAACGACTTGAAACCAATCAAAGACCTAGTTGATGTTTATGACAAGGTCTTTAGTGGGTTTGTCAATGATACAGACGATGTCCAAGAGGTTATCTTTGTTCTTACAAATTACGGTGGGCAGGACAAGCAAGAGTTTCTTGAAGATTTGAAGCGCTACAAGATGATTAAGATGGACAATGACGGTATGGGAGACCAGTCAGGAGTTACAACTATTGCGATTGACATCCCAACCGAAGCTAGAAATCTGATTTTAGAGCGAACTAAGAAACAAATCTTTATCAGTGGCCAAGGTGTCAACCCTGAAACAGATAAACTAGGGAACAGTTCAGGCGTTGCTTTGAAGTTCCTTTACTCTCTTTTAGAGTTAAAAGCTGGAAACATGGAAACTCAGTTCAGGAGTGGATATGCCACGCTTGTTAAGATGATCTTGAAACATCTAGGGTTATCCGATAAACTCAAAATCAAGCAAACATGGACACGGAACTCAATCAATAACGACACAGAAATGGCTCAAGTAGTTTCTACTCTTGCAACTATCACCTCAAGAGAGAACGTAGCTAAATCGAATCCAATTGTAGAAGATTGGCAGGATGAACTACGCTTGCAGAAAGCTGACCAAGAGGAACAATCTGAAAAACTCTACGACATGGAAGAGGTAGAGCATGAGTCGGAAACTGAATAAAGAAGAGAAGATTGCTTTCATCGAATCTCTTGATGACCTCAACCGAGAAGAGAAAGACAGATTGCTATATGAGCTAGATCAGATTGACAACCTCAGCGAGATAATAGACTACATCGATGATTTATACCGCAGAACACTAAAACGCATTGCAGGTCGTTTAGAGTCGTTCGAGAGGGTATCTAAAAATCGTAGCGACTCATTACCATTTTATCTGTTATCCCTGACTAAGACTGACCAATTGAAAAGCAAGCAAGAGATTGCTAGCTTTGTTAAGAAACATCCTGATTTAACAGAGTGGTCAAGGTCAATAAAGGTCAAAACAAATGCAGATGCCTTGTTTGCTGGCGTTGAGATGGATATCGCTGAAATGACTGGTAAAATCAACAAGCGAATAGAAACACATCTCAAACAAACCTACCAAGAAACTTACTTAAATCGTGCTTACAACTACCATAAACAGACCAAAAGAGAACCGAATTTCAAGCCTGAGCGCCTAGAAGAAGAGTATCTTCAAAAGGCGATCAACGAAAACTTCAAAGGCAAGCGGTTCTCTGAGCGTATTTGGGGTAGCAACATGGACGAACTGGTTAGTAGAGTAGAGTCACTTGTAACCAATGATTTAAACCGAGGTTATCCCGTAGACCAGTCAAGTAAACTTCTAGCAATTGAGTTCGACCGTGCTCGTAATCGTGCAGTGACTGTTTTGCAGACGGAAACGAACGGAATTCAGGCTCAGGCAACGCTGGATGAATATCAGGACGACAATATCAAGAAGTACAGGTATCTAGCGACCTTAGAAGTTCACACATGCCCTATTTGTGGTGAGTTGGATGGTAAGGTATTTCTTGTTAAGGATGCAGAGAAAGGTGTAAATTACCCGACCATGCACCCTCATTGTCGATGTACGACGGTTCCTGCCTTAGAAAAAGGTGGGAAACGCTATGCAAGAGACATTGAAACAGGGAAAGGCTATGAGGTTGAAAGCGGTCAGACCTTCAAGAATTGGCGAAAGCAGCAGCTTGATAAGTATGGTCAGACTGCTATTAAAGATAAGCTACAAGCTGAACGATTGGAAAAGGACAGAGTCCGCAGAACCAAGGAGCAGTTCATAGCTTATAGGCAGGTTTTAGGCTCTCAAAATATGCCCAAAACATTTGCAGGCTTCTATGATTTGAAGTATAATGATGTTGAGGGATACAAGGAACTAAAAGACCGCATCAGATGGACAAAGTCCAAGTTTCCTACTGAGAAATCTTTAAATGGACATTTCAAAAATCATGGGAAAGAGTTCGGCGATATAACCATTGAAGAATATCAAAAAATGGCATCTGATTTGTTATCAAAACCGACATCGGACAGGATATTAGGTTATCAGACGGAACTTAGACGAGTACGCTATGATATCGATAACAATATCTATGTTTTGGGTAATCCTAAAGTACATAAAATAAATACAATGTTTAAACCAGACTTAGGAAGGGAGTATTACGATGGAGAAATCGCAAAAGACTTGGGAAATTGATGGATATTTATGGCTTCATTGCCCTGTTTGTGGGACCGAAGTTATGGACTATGATATCTGTGATGTCTGCCATTGGCAAAATACAGGCATTATAAATATTGATGGCGGTCCTAATAAAATGACACTTGCAGAGGCCAAAGAAGCGTATGCAAAAGGTTTACCGATTAGATAAATAAGCACCTAGAGAAATCTAAGTGCTTTTCTTATGCTTAGAAAGGAGCAAGAAATGAAATATCGTAAAAAACCAGTAGTGATTGAAGCTGTGCAGTTTTTAGATACAGAAGAATCAATTTTGGAGTTATCAGAATTAGGATTAGATCCAGTTCGTGTTGATTATGCTGATTTGGATAATCCAGTTCTAAAAATAGAAACGCTTGAAGGATTGATGGTTGCAACAGAAGGTGACTACATTATCAAAGGTGTACAAGGTGAATTTTATCCATGCAAACCTGACATCTTTAAAGAAACATACGAAAAAGTAGAGGAGTAAGATATGTTCATCTGGGATTTAGTATCAATTTTATTAGGTTGGATTATATTTTTTTGCGTTAATTTTGTTCGCAATAATTAAATTATATGAAGTTATTTCAAAAGTCATTTCAACTCTAAAAGTCGGAATTGAATACAGAAAGAAACTGAAACAATTGAAAAAAATAAATAACCTAACCGCGTCGAAATCGAGGCGGTTTTCTTACGCTCTAACCGTATGGAATCCTGTACGGTTTTTCTTTTCGCCCTGAGCATGGCGTTAAAAGGTTCAACTATTGGACAAGTCCGTAGTCCTAACAAAAGCGGAGCGACTGGTGATGGAGAACACCTAAAAAGCCTAGCGTAGAGGAAAGGATTTTCAAAATGAAAAAAGAACAACTGGCAAACATCGGCTTAACTGAAGACCAAATTTCTCAAGTCTTCGCTTTGCATGGTGCGGATATCCAAAAGTTAAAGGATGATGTGGCAAGTAAAGATAGCGAATTGGAGAGCGTGCGTGGACAGCTGACACAACGTGACAAAGACTTGAATGATTTGAAGAAAAAAGGCGCAGATGTTGAAGATATTCAGCAAAAGCTAGAGGACTTACAAGCTAAGTACAAACAAGATACAGAAGCGCTTGAGGCAAAACTAGCAGATGAGAATAAATCTCGCTTAATCGATGCTGAATTGACAAAAGCTGGCGTTCGAGACGCAGAAATTTTTGAGAAAATCTTAAACAAAGACGAAATCTCTGTAAAAGATGGCAAATTGATTGGCTTAACTGAGCAAATCGAGGCTCAGCGTGCTAAGAGTCCGTATCTATTTAACGGGGAGAAACAAGCCCAATACACGCCAAACCAAGGCGATGGGCAAGGTGCTAATTTAGGAAATTGGGAAACTGCTATGAGCAATCCCGACGTCAACCTAACTCAATTTTTAGAACAACAAGGAGAAAATAACTAATGGCTAATGAAATTACAAAAATTCTAGACACGATTACACCTCAACAGTACAATGCCTACATGCAACAGTACACTGCTGCTAAATCTGCTTTCGTTCAAAGTGGTATAGCAGTATCAGACGAGCGTGTCTCTAAAAACATTACATCTGGTGGTCTTTTGGTCAACATGCCTTTCTGGAATGACCTTACTGGTGATTCTGAGGTTCTCGGAAATGGCGACAAAGCCCTAGAAACTGGGAAAATTACTGCTGGAGCAGACATCGCCTGCGTTCTTTACCGTGGACGTGGTTGGGCTGCTAACGAATTGACTGGTATTGTAGCCGGTTCTGACCCAGTCCGTGCTATCTTGAATCGTATCGGAGCTTATTGGTTGCGTGAAGACCAAAAAGCCTTGATTGCTACCTTGAATGGTATCTTTGCTACTGGAACAGGTGGAGAGAAAGGTGCGCTTGAAGAAACTCACGTATCAGACCAATCAAAAGCGTCTACTGGTATCGATGCAGCTATGGTACTTGACGCCAAACAATTGCTTGGAGATTCTGCTGATCAAGTTACTGCTATTGCTATGAACTCAGCGGTTTATACAAAACTACAAAAAGATAACTTGATTCAATACATCCAGCCAACAACTGCGACCATCAACATTCCAACCTACCTTGGTTACCGTGTCATTATCGATGATGGCATTAAACCGACAGGAGATGTTTATACATCATACCTTTTCCGCACAGGTTCAATCGGTCTTAACACAGGAAATCCATCAGGATTGACTACGTTTGAAACTTCTCGTGAAGCCGCTAAAGGCAACGACATGATTTACACTCGCCGTGCCCTTGTGATGCACCCATACGGTGTGAAATGGACTGGCGCAGAAGTGGATGCTGGGAACATCACTCCATCAAACGCTGACTTGGCTAAATTCAAAAACTGGCAACGTGTTTATGAGCCTAAGAACATCGGTATTATCGCTTTGAAACACAAAATTGGCAAATAGATTGGGTGACAGAATATGATTCAAGAATTGAAACAAGACAACACAATGTACTTGATCTCATGCGTTCGGAAAATGCGTCAGGATAATTATTTCAAAGACATGGAAGTTCTCCATTACGCTTTGACCCAAGCAGAAAACGAGATTTTGAATTATATTCACCAAGACAGTGTGCCTGGACGTTTAGAGAACGTATGGATAGACATGACCAACGACTTACTGGACAAGGTCAAGGAGCAAAGTGTGCTCGCAGAAAAAGCTGGCGCAGATGACTTTTCTGTTAAGAGTATCAAAATGGGTGATACAACAATAGAGAAGGTTAGTCCTTATGAAATGATTCAACGAATGAAACAAGTGCCGTCATCACTTGACCGCTACAAGCGTCAGTTGAATCGTTTCAGGAAACTACTATGACCGAGTATGTTAAGACAGTCTTTGATTGCTTGTATGACTGTAAAATGACGGTAAAAGGTTATGAAGAGCAAGAGATAGACGGTTTGACTAGTATGTCAGAAAGCGTGCTATTAGAGGACATTCCTTGCAGGATTTCGCAAATGAGCAATAGTTCAACGAACGGGAGCGACTATCAAGCCAATGGCTACGATATGAAACTCTTTTGCTCAGTTGTCTATGATATCCCTGCAGGTTGCAAGATTGAGGTGACTGATAGAAATGGGCACGTTAAAGTGTTTACACGTTCTAATGTGCCTATTGGTCAGTATTGGTCACATCAAGAAATTGCTATAAAGCTAGAGGGCAAGTCATGAGTGGTAGTTTTGATTATCGTAGTTTCGCTAAGTTTGCTAACAACTTCAACAGGAATGCGAATCATGCGAGAGTAGACCGATTTATGAGACAGACCTTGAATTATGAAGGTACAGAACTAAATTCCAAAGTGAAAGAGAGAACACCTGTCGGTGTTTATACGGATCATTGGGTGGAGTTCACTACCAAAGATGGCAAATACGTCAAATTTTGGGCAAGTGCTCATGGTAAGCAAGGCGGAACTTTGCAAAAAGGCTGGTCTAAAAGCCGTATTGAAGTATCTGGACGGACTTATAAGCAGAAAGTTTATAACAAGGTCTACTATGCCCCACACGTTGAGTACGGGCATAAGACGGTCAATGGTGGCTTTGTTCCAGGGCAGTTTTTCCTTCATAAAACTGTTGAAGATACTAAAAGCGATATGGAGAAGCGTGTCCGTGATAAGTATGATGGCTTTATGAGAAAGGTAGTGTTAGGAAATGGCAAATAAAGGCTTTCGGTTAGTCGAGGAGTTGGTTAGTCATATCAAGGGGTTATATCCTGACATCAGGATTTATCTGGATGAAGTAGAGCAAGGTTTTAAAGAGCCTTGTTTTTTTATCCATGTGGTTGATACTAAGTACACTCCAGAGGCCAATAAGTATGTGAAAGTACGTTCTAAAGTGGATTTATCTTATTTTCCTCCTAAGAAAAAGCGTAGCGAGTGTTTAGCAATGCAGGAAGAATTGAGTTATAAACTCTTACACTTGCCGACGATTCATTTATTTGACCGTCAGTATGAAGTGGTTGACAACGTTCTGCATTGTATTTTTAACGCAAGCACACGCTTGAAGTTAGAAGAGGAAGATATCAAACAACGTGAATTGAAAGTGAAAGAAGAGGTAAAAGATGGATAATGTAGACGGAATTGTGTTCCCTACTGCGGACATTTTGGAAAGTAGCGCTTTTACCAACGGAGAAAAAGACATCTTGGGAGCTATTTTAGATCCAGAAGAGTCTTATAGCTTGGAAGAAGCAAGAGCAAAACTAGAATACGAACTAGGAAGGAAGATTAACTAATGGCAGGTGGAATTTGGAAACGCCAAAATAAAGTAAGACCAGGCGCTTACATCAACGTCAAATCAAAAGACATTGCAATGACTCGCCTTGGTGGCGATGGTGTCGTAACAGTACCCTTAGCACTCAGCTTCGGTGAATCAAAGAAATTGATGAAAATCCGACGTGGTGAAGACCTATTTAAAAAGCTAGGTTATGAGCAAGAAAGCCCACAGCTTTTGTTGCTGAATGAAGCATTCAAACGTGTGAGTGAAGTCTTGCTTTATCGTCTAAATAAAGGCGAGAAAGCAAACGTAAGCCTTTCGGATAACGTAACGGCTCAAGCTAAATACAGCGGCGTCCGTGGCAATGACATCACAGTAACAGTCAAAACAAACGTAGATGACCCAAGTTCATTTGATGTTGTCACATTCCTTGATACAGTGGTCATGGACTCGCAAACTGTAAAAGTCTTGGCTGACTTGAAAAACAATGATCTAGTTGAGTTTTCAGGAACAGGAGTACTGCAAGCAGTGGCTGGTGCTAAACTTACTGGCGGTACTGACGGTGTAGTCTCAACTCAAGACTACTCAGAATACTTCAAAGCGCTTGAAACAGTTGAATTTAACTATATGGCCTTGCCAGTAGAAGACGCTTCTATCAAGAAAGCAGCTATCAACTTCATCAAACGTATGCGTGAAGACGAAGGACTTGGCGCTCAATTGGTTGTTGCGGACTCTGACGCAGACAGTGAAGCAGTAATCAACGTTAAAAATGGCGTTATCTTGTCTGATAAGACAGTTATTGATAAGACCAAAGCGACTGTATGGGTTGCAGCTGCAAGCGCAAATGCTGGTGTTGAGAAATCGTTGACTTATGAGAAGTACGAAGACTCTGTTGATGTTGTGGGTCGTTTGAGCCATACAGAAACAGAAGATGCTCTTTTGAAGGGCCAATTCGTCTTTACCGCTCGTCGTGGTCGTGCAGTTGTTGAACAAGATATCAACTCACACGTCAGCTTCACGATTGAAAAGAACCAAGACTTCCGTAAGAACCGTATTTTGCGCACCTTGGACGATATCGTGAACGATACTCGTTATGCTTTCTCTGAGTATTTCCTTGGAAAGGTAAGCAACAACGAAGATGGACGTCAAGCGTTCAAAGCGAACCGTATTCGCTACTTCAAAGACCTTGAAGCTCGTGGTGCTATCGAAGACTTCAAAGTTGAAGACATCGAGGTGCTACGTGGTGAGTTGAAAGAGTCTGTAGTGGTTAACGTTAAAGTGAAACCAGTGGACAGTATGGAAAAACTGTACATGACAGTTACAGTAGAGTAGGAAAGGAGATAGTATGGCTTTTTTAAAAGGTCGTGACGTAATCAGCGGTCAGGAAGGTACCGCTTTTATTCACATCGACGGAAAAAATGAGTTCATGTTCTATATCAAGGAACTTGAAGCGACAGTTAAGAAAAACAAAGAAGAAGTCCGCACCCTTAACAAACGTGGTACGCAAGTAAAAGCGACTGGTTTCAAGGGTGAAGGTAAGATGACCATCTACGGTGTCACTTCAACATTCAAGGAAATGATGTTGGACTACATGAAGAATGGTCGTGATACATTCTTTGATATCCAAGTGACCAATGACGATGCGACAAGTTCAATCGGTCGTCAAACAACTATCTTGCGTGAATGTAACCTTGATGAAGTTGTTATGGGTCAATTAAAAGTTGAGGAAGATTTCTTGGAAGAAGAAGTTAACTTTACTTTTGAAGATGCGGATATCTTAGAAAAATTTAATGCGCCTAAATTAGGTTAGAAAGAGGACAGATAAATGGCAATTTCAGACTTTTTATTAGAAAACGTTCAGCAGGAAGAAACAAAGGAAGTACACCTTAAGCGTTTCAAATCTCCTTTTGTCATTCGTAGTATTGACGAAAGTCTAAACGATACATTGAAGAAACGTGCGACAATCAAGAAGAAAAACCGTCAAGGTGTGGCTATTCCTGAGTTCAACAACGATAAGTACATTGACTCTTTGATGTCTGCCTGCGTTGTTACGCCAGACTTGAAAGATGCTCAACTACAAGAGTCTTATCGTACTGTTGGGGATGAAGCAGCAACCTTGAAAGCTATGTTGAAGATTGGAGAATATGCTACCCTAATGCAAGAAATCCAGTCGCTTAACGGATTTGATGAAGATATCAATGATCTTGTTGAAGAAGCAAAAAACGACTAGAGGACGGGGACGCAGAGTTGAGTTATGCTTACTACTGTTTGCATCAATTCAACTGGACTCCGTCCTTTTTGGATAGCTTATCCAAGCGTGAAAAAGCCTTGATTTGCCTTTATCGATATCCGAGTAGAGGCAGAAGAAAAGGAACACAAAGAAATGGAAAGAAAAAGCAGAGGAAGGAGGAGACGGTAGAAGATGACTACATTAATGCAAACTCTGGCGCTTAGAGATAATTTCTCAAGCCCTTTAAATCGAATTAATAGCACAATCAACAGGACTATTGCTAAGTTCGGCGAGTTGGATAGACGTGTCAAGAAGATGACGCAAACTGCAACGATTAAAGTCAAAGCAGATATGCCTAAGAATTTTACTGCTCCTAAAGCTACTAGCCCTGTAGCGCCTAAAACGGCGCCACCTATCGCTCCTAAACTTCCTTCAACTGGGCCACTTATTGGTGGCTTAGGCGCTGCTACATCCATTCTTGGTCGAATGACCTCTATTTCTCGTGCTTTAAATTTCATGGTTGCTATTCAAGCCTTGAGGCAAATGGCTAATTTAATGAGCGGTCTGATTAAGTCAGGTGATGATTATATTCAGACTATGGCAAGGCTTAAGACGATAGAAGATGGATCTAAGACAGGGCAAGAACTTCAAGATAGTATCATGGCAGCAGCACAACGCTCAAGGACTGGCTTCGGTATCATGGCAGACTCAGTGGCTAAACTACGCTCACAAGCTGGAGAAGCCTTTAAAAGCAATGATGAAGCTATTGCATTCGCTGAACAGTTGAATAAACTTTATAAAATCGGTGGTGCAAGCTTAGAGCAACAAAAAGCAGGGACGCTTCAAATCACACAGGCGCTTGCTTCTGGGGTTCTTCGTGGTGATGAGTTTAACTCTATGATGGAGAACGCTCCTCTTGTTGCCCAAAAACTAGCTAGACACCTTGGTGTCAGTGTTGGTCAATTGAGGGGAATGGCTAAAGATGGCCAATTAACAGGAGATATCCTTAAGAGTGCCTTGCTTGGTTCGGCAGTTGAGACAAATGCTGAATTTGCGAAAATGCCGATGACTTTTGCTGATATGATGACTCAGGTTGGCAACGTAGCTACATACGCATTTCAGCCTTTAATTCAAGCATGGCAAGAGTTTATTAACAGTACCGCTGGTCAAAACTTCATGGCAGGTTTAGAAACCGCTATGTTTGCGATTGGCCAGATAGCTATGTGGCTCTTTAATCTCTTTGTTGCAGGCTGGGACTGGGTAACAGAACACGCTAATTTGTAATCACTGCTTTTGAAATTTTGGCTACAGTGGGTGTCATTGCAGGTTTGGCAGTTGCAGCTGCATGGGCAATAGCTAACTGGCAAATACTCTTAATCATCGCAATTGTTCTTGCGATTGCTGCCGCTTTGAGTGAGTTGGGTATTTCTTTTGTAGATGTTGCAGCTACGATTATTAGTATGTTTGTGTACATCGGAGAAACAGTATACAATGTCATACTATTCATCATCAACTTGTTTATATTTTTAGGCTCTCTGATTATCAATGTATTTATAGGAATTTGGAATGCAGTGATAACCGTTGCTGAAGCAATTGCAAACACATTTCTAATGGCTGTTTGGGCAGTTAAGAAAGCATTTGCCACTTTTGCTAAAGCAGTTCTAGGGGCATTTGCAGCAGTCGCAGATGGCGCAGCTAACGTTGCTACAGCTATAGGTAATGCCTTTATAGCTGGAGCCAATATGGCTATTAAGGCTATTAACTGGATTATAAAAGCAATAAATAAAATCCCAGGCGCTCCTAAAATAGGAGAGGTTGGTGAAATTGGCGCTATGTCATACAATGGCGGACTTGGCAATTCAATTAGAGGACTTGCAGACGGTTTAGATCCAGGGTCTGCTCCTGAAAAAGTTTCTTTTGCAGGTATGAAAGGAAAAGGTTTGGAACTACACAACCCAACAGAAGGGTTGAAGAATCCTATGCTTGATTCAATGGCAGCATATCAAGGGACGAAGAATTTCTTTAATGGCATCGGTGACGCTATGAAGGGATTTGGAGACAAAATGAAGAAACAAGACGAACTTGCTTCTAAATTTGACCAAGCGAACCAAACGCCAGCAGGAGCAGGTGCTCCAGACGGTGGTGGCGGAGGTGGCAAAGGCCTTGGAGACAAGCTAGGTAAAGGAAAGAACATTGGTAACGTCGGTAAGATTGAAGATGAAGTCAAGCTGAAAGACGAAGATATTAGGATGATGCGTGATGTTGCAGAACGTAAGTACATCATTGATTACCAAGTTCTAACACCTCAAGTTAGTGTTAAATATGAGTCTAAAAATAGCGCTACTGAACAGGATATTAATGATTTAGTTGGTAAGATTGAAGATAAAATTGTTGGTTTGGTCAATAGCGACTAGGAATTGCGTAGGAGGTAGAAAGAAATGGCGATTGGTATTTTCGTAGAGTACAAAGGTCAAGTCACACAACTTCCTGTCAATCCAGAGGAACTGAAAACAAAGAATAGCGCAAATAACGAGTCAACAACGAGTATTGCGCTAGGAGAAATAACCCAGATGAGTTTTCCTAAACTCTCTGAGGTTACTTTCACTTCATTCTTCCCGAGAGACACTTTCCGCTCTTATGTCCTGAATAAATCAGGAACACCTGAAACTTATGTTCGACTTCTAAAGAAAATCATGGACGGGAAAGAACCTTGTCGCTTGATTATCTCTGGTGTGGGTATCAATATGCTTGCGACAGTTGAAAGTTTTGAGCAACAAAGAAAAGCTGGTATTCATGAGGATGTTTACTACGACATCACTTTTAAAGAGTACAAGATGGCCAAGGCTCGGTTTGTAAAAATCGAAAAGAAAGTATCAGAAGAGAAGAAAGCTAGTCAGCCTCAGAAAGAACAAGCTCCCTCAACTAAGAAAGAAGTGACTATCGGTGCAAAGGTGCTCGTCAATGGGCAGCTGCATAGAGATAGCTACGGAGAAGGGCCGGGTCAAACTGAGTCAAACGCAACTAGGCTTGTCAATTATATCAATATGAAAGGGTCGCATCCTTACCACGTTACTATGCTTGATGGCGGTTGGCGTGGTTGGGTTACTGCTGATTCGGTACAAGTCTTATGATGGAATTTCTGATTCAAGATGTGAATGACGGTAAAGTCTTTGATATCACTGAGCTGGTCGGAGGTGTCAAATGGGAAACTAGCATTGATTTTCAGCCGGGAAAACTTGAGTTTGATATGATCATAGACTCGCAGGTTGCTTGTAACTTTGGGGACGTCATTCGCTTCAAGGTAGATGATAAGGGCATTTTTTACGGAAAAGTTTTCAAGAAAAAGCGGAAATCAGCCAAGAAATGGTCGGTGACTGCTTATGACAGAATGAGGTACCTGAAAAACACTGACACAATCGTGTTTGAAGCCTCTAAGAGTCATGAAATCTTTAGTAAGATTTGCGAAATATCAGAACTTGAGTACAAAGTTGTTGATGAAGGTAACTGGACGTGTCCTGAGAAAATCGAAGATAAGAAAACTTATTTTGCGATGATCCAGAACGCCTTAGACTTAACGTTGATTCATGGTGGCATGTGGTACATCATCAGAGATAACTTTGGAACAGTCGAGCACATAGCCTTAAATTCGCTAATTACTGACTTAGTGATTGGTGATGATAGCGTAGCTACAGATTTTGACTATGAAGGCTCTATCGATGATAGTTACAACTATGTGAAACTGACTAAGGACAACAAACAGAGTAAGAAGCGTGAAGTTTACGTCGTGAAAGATTCTAAATGTTGCTCTTTGGGGCAAGTTGCAGTACCACGAAAAAGTGGATGAAAAGATGAATGAGAGTCAGATTCAACAAAAGGCTGAACTCTTATTGAAAGCTAAGAATCATCCTAAAAAGACTTTTAAAGTCCCTTGTCTAGGACATCTTGGAATCAGCGCAGGCAACAGTGTTGTACTGGATTTTGCTGATTTAGAGTCTGAAGGGATTAAGAAGAACAGTCTTGGCATCATCTCTAAATGTACCCACAAGTGGGATAAGGTGCATACAATGGATTTAGAATTGAGGACGCTGGAATAATGGCAGGAGAGTTATTAGCACGCCTTTTGGCGCAAGGAGTAGATGATGGGACAGACAGGACAGATATTGTTTTTGGCTCTGTCACATCTGTTTCTCCTTTAACAATCAAGGTTAATAATAAGCTTGAAATCCCTGAGTCTTTTTTTAGTTCTAAGTCCGATGGTTAAAGAACTACGCACTGGAGATACTGAAGGGGACAACAAGAGATGGATTGTTTTTCGTGATCTTGAAGCAGGAGACAAAGTCTTAATGATTAAAGCCCAGAACGGGCAATTATACTACGTTTTACAAAGGATGGAGTGAAGATGGTAGATATACGAAACATTGAAGAAGTTGTTTTGCCATCCTACACTTATCAAGTGAAAAATGGCAGAATACACGGATATATAGATGGATTAGAGGCCATGAGGCAAGCAGTTGAAAAGATTTTGCTTACAGAACGGTTTGAGTGGGTTATCTATTCTTCGAACTATGGAGTAGAATTGGAGCGCTTGATTGGAAAGCCTTATGATTTTGTAAAAGCTGACCTTGAGAGAACAATTTCTCAAGCCTTGTTAGTTGATACAAGAATTAAAAGTGTCCAAAATTTCTTCATCGAGCAGCAAACCAAGGACAGCTTGCTTTGTGTCTTTGAAGTCCATACTATATCCGGTTTGTTTAAAGTTGAAAAGGAGGTGACGCTGATTAATGATAGGTGATTTCTTAGAAAAATATACGTTTGATTATCTGATGAATGACGCTCTTTCTCGTGTCAATGAAAATATTGATACACGGGAAGGTTCTATCATCTATGACGCATTGGCGCCTGCTTGTTACGAGTTAGCTGGTTTTTATTTGCAGTTGAAGAATCTTTTGCTAGATACATTCCCACAGACTGCTATCGGTCAATACCTAGACTATAAGGTTGAAGAGTTCGGTCTGCATCGTTATCCTTCAAAAAAAGCAGTACGCTTTGCGGAGTTTAAAAACGAGAGAAAGGAAGGCGTACAAATTGCTTTGGGTTCTCGTTTTGCGACAATTGACGATGCTGCACTCATCTACAAGGTAGTTCGAGCGACAGATGTAGCTGGTAAGTATGAAGTAGAGTGTGAGACAACTGGTGTTGTCGGAAATCGCTACTATGGTAATATCTTGCCCTTGGAGAACTACAGAAACCTTGCCACTGCGGTCTTAGGAGAAATTGTTACATCTGGCCAAGATGAAGAAACTGACGATGAATTGCGGAAGCGTTTCTTGATTTATGTCAATGAGAAGCCGTTTGGTGGTAACTTCATCGAGTACGTTCAGCGTGTCCGTGAAATTGACGGTGTTGGCGCAGTTCAGGTTTATCCAGTTTGGAATGGGTCAGGTACGGTTAAAGTGGTTGTTTTAGACAACGACTTAAACTTGGCATCTACCGAGACAATCAAGAAGGTGCAAAACGTTCTGGATCCACTAGAATATACTGGAAAAGGCGTTGGACTCGCTCCTATCAATCACCGTGTGACGGTTACGACTGCGACACGATTCCCGATTGATATTGAGTTTAAACTTGAGTTGATGACAGGATATCAGTTAAATCAAGTGAAAGAACTGGTAGACAAGACACTAGACCAGTATTTCTTAGACTTGAGAAAGAACTGGGCGCAATACTCAGATGTTAACACCTACAGTATGAAAATCTATCGCTCTCAGTTAATGGCTAAGCTACTGACCATTACAGGTATCGCAAACGTAGATAAGATGAAACTGAACAACCGTGAAGCTGATTTGTCGCTTGTTTTCACAGGGCAATTACAACAATTGCCGTATAAAGGAACAGTGAGGACGGTTTAATGGTAAAAGAAGTAAACTTATCTGAATACGTTCCAGATTACTACGAGGGTGTCAAGGATATGAAAGAACTGGTTCGAGTTGAAAATGCTCTGTTTAAAGACGGGACTGTCTCGTTAGAGCAGTTCATCAAGAACCAGTTTATTATGTATTGTGACGTTGCTACGTTGACGAAATTTGAAGAAGTCTACGGAATTGTTGCCCACGCTGACGATACGTTGGAGTGGAGAAGAGAGCGTGTTTTGTTGCGGATCAATATGAGGCCACCATTTTCATGGTGGTTTTTAATTCGCAAATTAGACGACCTTTTTGGCAAAGGAAAGTACAAGGCTTCAGTAGATTTCGCTAATCAGGTCTTGCTGATTGAGTCTGGAGCGGAAACGAGCGGACTTTTCAGAGAGTCGGTTATTTTCGTCAATGCAATCAAACCAGCAAATATGGGCTATACACATATCCCAACAGTAACAGAACGAGTCAAGCTGAAAGAACGGTTATTCAAGACGTCAGTAGATTTTGCTAGAGCAGGTTATGCAGTTGTAGGAGTGACACCTTTTGAGTATGAAGGGCCACAAGAGGAGGTTTTATTCAATGATTAAAGAAGCGTTACTAAATACAGTTACAGAAACCGTACTAGCTAAAATTAACAAAGCAAGGCTGAACAACAATCAGATTGTGACGATACAGAAACAACGAGAACAACGTTTTGTCTTGATTGATTTCTTGGTACCAGACTCAATCAGAGAAGTCAATAAGATTGAGTTGCTAGACAGTGCAAATGTACCTCAGTCTGTCATTGATGTATACGTTCCTATTGAAACAACAACACGATTCAAATATAGACTGGAGGTGCTAACAGATGGTTAAAATTTGGCGTTCAAGAGATATCATCGGAGCTGAGGATGCGCAACGGTGGGAAAACAAAGCTGACTTAAGTCACAGGCACAGGGTAGCAGATATCGACGGTCTGCCTGAAAAATTGACGAGTTTACTAGAAGCAAGGCTGAGAAGGTTGACCTAACTGGTCACATCAACAACCGAAACAACCCACACAATGTGACGAAACAACAAGTGGGACTAGGGAATGTCGCAAACGTCGAACAAGCAAGTAAAGTTGATTTTCAAAATCACTTAAACAATCGCAGCAATCCACATGGCGTTACGAAGCAACAAGTTGGTCTTGGTAATGTAGACAATATCAGACAAGCGAGTTATGAGTCTGTAGAGGCTTTGAAGCGTGAGGTTCAGGAGCATGAAGATAGACTAAACGCTATCGAGTACATGTTCTTGCAGAACGACTTCACAGCACCAATCCGTACAGAAGACGGTACAGAACACACCTTACTTGCTGATGAAAACGGTCATGTGATTGTCGCAGATTGGAAATACATTATGGAGGTATAACATGGCAGTAATTAGTACACAGACACGGAAAGTAACTGATTTACCACAGGCTAATCAGGTCAACAACTCGGACAACATCATGATTCATGATGGTCGTGGGTTGAAAAAAGTATCTGTGCAGACTTTAAAAAATGGGATGAGTAGCAATGTATCAGTAGCTACGTCAAACTCAAATGGTATCGTCAGACCTGACAACTACACAACTGAAGTGTTAAACGGCGCCATCAAAGCCAAAACGGCTACAAGTGGCCAAAACGGTGTGGTTCGACCCGACAACTCAACCATTACAGTTGATGGTTCTGGTGTCTTACGAGTCAATCGGTCAGCCTTGAACATCCCTAGCTTACCGTCTGAAATCGTAGCCCACAAGCTGATTAATCAGAACGGAAACCAGCAAATGAAGTACTGGTACGGGTCTAAAACGGAATACGAAAGAATTTATTACAAAGACCCTAACACAATCTATGATGTGTATGAGTAGGTGATACTATGGCTACAAGAGAAGGCATTTATGTCGGTGGTAAAGATATTATCGAACGATATGTAGGTAACAAACTTGTTTGGAGTAAGTGGATAAGAATTGGATCCGTGCGAAGTATAAATAGTCCTAAAAGTTTTACGTCAACAGTTGCATCAATGGATATTTCCAATTCATCAAGATTTATCAATCATCCTCGTTATGGAAGAGGAATAACAAAAAAAGTAAAAATTGTTGATAATAACAATAACAGTAATGTATTTTTTGCTAAATACGCATTAATTGGCAACAAATATGATTCTGGTGGTGACTATCTTTTAGGACTAGGCTTTTTATTGTTTTATCGAATTTGAGACAGAAACAGATAAAAACGTATTTTTAAATAATAGATCGAGTGATTACACTTTTTTTATATTAGATAGGAGAAACAAAATGGACTATAAATTAGTAAATAAATTTTTACAGAGTTGGCAAGACGGAAGTCTCTATTCAATGTGACAAGCCGTTTACTTTTTTCACTCGTGAACTTGACGGCGACCACATGGGTGACGCAGATGAAACGCTCATCGAAGCAGTTAAAGATGTGCTTCGAACTGAATTAGACCCTACAAGCGCTATTGTTAAGAACCAAGAACAATTGGCTAAAACGACTGCAGCACTTGAACAAGCCAATCAGCTTATGGAAGGTATGCAGAAGGTCAGCTTGCACAATACTGACGATATCGAGGAAATCTTTGCCCGCTTGGAAGTGCTTGAAAAACACAATGGTATTGATCATGAACATGAGGATGAAGCAGAGGGGCATGAGGGAACACCTCGCGTTGCTGAGGCAGAAACACACCCTACTGAACCTGCTCCAGTAACTCAACCAGTTCAACCAGCGCCCCAACCAGCTACAGAAGTAGCCACAAACGGAGTTCCTAACGTGGTCGTATCTGAACCAACTCCAACTCCAGCTCCAGCGCAACCAACTACTGAACAACCAGCAGCAGTAGAACAACCAGCAGCAGAAGCGCCTACCCAACCTGCACCAGCAGTAGAACAACCAGCAGCAGAAGCGCCTACCCAACCTGCACCAGCAGTAGAACAACCAACAGAAAGCGAGACAGAACATGAAATTCCTACACCGACAAGCGAAGCGAGCACTAGTCAAAACAATGGAGGTAGCAACAATGAGTAAAATTACATTAGACCAAGCAAAAATCGACATGTACATTAATCTGCTTAAACGTGGAGCGATTGACTTTTTATTCGTCAATAAACGCTTCAAAGACCGTGTACGCAAAGAATTGGAACGCCTTGGCTTGAGCGACTTGGCGAACTAGAGAGGTGCCTATGGACGTCTTACAACAGATAGAGCATTTCTTCATGAATGTGCTACCATCTGCTTCACCGATTATCATCGCCTGGCTTAGCTACAAATTGCCGAAAAAAGCCAAAGAAGAGACGGAGAAAATCGTCTCGGAACTAACAAATGTCAAGAAACAGATTGAAGATGTCCAGACTACCGCTAAAGATAGCAATTCCAAAATCGATGAAGTGCAAGCAAAATTAAAAATTCACGATGAGGCGCATCTAAATACTATGAAGTTGCGCCTTGGCCGTGATATGCGACGGGCTATTAACAGAGGATATACCTCTCAAGATGAATTCTCTCTAATAGAAAGTATGCATAAGAGATATAAAACTCTAGGAGGTAATGGATACATAGATCGTCTATACTGCGATTTTGAGAAATTGGATATTACGACAGATATCTTAATTGATGATTAGATAGAAAGAGGTTCAGAATGGGTTGTAACAACCGTAAAGTTAATACAACCAATTTGGCTCGGATTGATGGTGGCGACCTTATTAAGCAAGGGGATTTGTCTTCTACTTTTGGTTTTGAATTATTAGATGAGAATTACCGTGTTATGACCCTATTTGAAGGTCAAGATGCGGTTGTTACTCTGACAAAGGGACAACGAAGGTGGAAGACAACTGCTCCCGTCACTAGCCATTCTGTCAATTTCAATTTAGACAGTATTCTACCAAGCGGAAAATACCGAGTGGAAATCTCGGTCGGAGGATATATTTTTCCAAGTGATAGAGATACTTATATTGAAATTGAAGACTCAGACAAGGAATTGGTTACGGAAGATATCTATAAATTGAAGGAATTAGATATCGCAAAGGAAGTTGAAAAACAGCTTGCAGAAAGAACTGCAAGCGAAAGTGGAGTATGTCTGGAATTTCCAGACCTACTCTTCTTTTATAATATTGGAAAGGTGTAGAAAAAAATGGACACAAGCAAATTAACAGCATTCGCGCAAGCGGTTGGAGCAGATATAAAGGAAGTTAAGCAGAACGTCAGCACTAAGGTAGAAACGTCAGCAATGACGCAGGCTATCTCACAGGCAGTCACTCTAGCTAAAACGGAAGTTAAGGCTGAAATTTTAGGCGAAGGAACGCCTGAAAATCTTGATACTTTGAAAGAAATTGCGGATAAGATTACTAACATGGGACAAGACGAGAACGGCGCACTTTTGGGTAAAGTGACAGAGGTCAGTGGACGCATTGACCAGATTGCTAATCTTGATTTGGTTGAGACTTACAATCAAGCGAAAGCGTGAAGCCTATGACTAACCTTGAAAGCCTAGCAATCGCAATCGGCAAGGATATCAAGGATATCAAGACACGTTTTGCGACTAAAGATGAAATGCACGAAGTAGCCGAAATCGACTACTCACAGATCGTGACTACTGATGAGTTGGAGGCTAAACACTACCTCACGGCTCATCAGAATATTTCTCATCTGGCGACTAAAGAAGAAGTTGGTAGGAAAGTAGATAAAGCTGATTTTGACTTGCTTAAAAATGATGTTGTTAAGCATGACGAACTGGCAGGACGGAACTATCTGACGGAACACCAGTCGCTGGCAGAATATGCCAAAAAATCGGAATTGTACAATGATAGCGAAGTTAAGAGACGACTTACCTCGCTTGAAGCTAAGCAGGACAAGGACACTGTCTACAACGATAGCGAACTCAGGAACCGTATTTCACAACTTGAAAGAAAGCAAGATAAAGATACGGTCTATGACGACACACTGGTTAAACAGAGGATTTCAGCGCTTGAAAACAAGCCTAATATCGACGTCTCAGGGTTCGTTACCAAAAGCGAACTAGCTAGCAAGAACTACCTTACAAGCCATCAGGACTTGTCTGGCTATGCTAGGAAGTCAGAGCTGTACAATGATACGGACATCAAGCGTCGTTTGGGTCTATTAGAGAGCAGACGAGACAACGACAATCAGACGTTGAGTTTAAGCGGAAACCGTCTCAGTCTGACGAATGGCGGTACTGTTGAATTGCCTGCTCCAGATACGCCAGTATATCGTATTGCGAAGGGTGATATCTATGGTGCAAATATTGGCTCAGTCGCGACAATAAAAACAACCGATATCATGAACCCCGACGGTATCAAGATAGGGGATATTGTTGAAGACCTTTGGACGAATAACAGTACTGTAGATTATGAATTTTGGAAAGTGACGGCTGTCAACGGTACTAATATTAATGTTCAAAAAATCGGTAAGAGAACGTTCGTAATTTCTTACAATGATACCGAATTAAAGCGTAGAATTTCAGTTCTTGAGAGTCGCCCAACATTTGACTCACTTACTCCGACTCAAAAGAATAGCTTAAGAGGTCCCCAAGGACCTGCAGGACCAAAAGGCCCTCAAGGGTTGACGGGTTCGCCAGGTCTCAGAGGAGCGCCCGGCCAAAATATCGTCAACCAACAAAACAACAAAGAGTTGAAATACTGGGCTGGAACAGAAGCGCAATATAATGCGATTTCGTACAAAGACCCAAATACTATCTATGATATCTTCAAGTAGGTGAACGTATGGAAAGAAGTAGAATTATCTTAGGTGGAGCGGAAATCTCCAAAAGGTATATCGGGAATAGACTAGTGTGGGAAGCGGAGAGGTTGATATATAAAGGGAAAACAAATATTTATAAAGACACCTATACGTCAGTTTATTTCTATATAGACAGAACGAATAAAAAGTACTGCAAGTAGGTTTATTATAAACGGGAAACAAATTCAATTTAATAGTATTACTATAAATGGAAATATGGTCACAGTTTATTTTTAGAAACTATTACGATATGAGTCAATACGTTAATAGCACAGTAGATATCGAACTTTACGAATAGAAAGGAAAACACATGATTAATTGGAAATTAAGAATAAAAAATAAATTCTTCTGGCTGACTGCAATTCCAGCATTCTTGCTTGTCTTGCAAGCTGGTGCAGCAGTCTTTGGGTATCATCTGGATTTAGGTGATATCGGCAACAAGCTGATTTTGCTTGTCAATGCGGTATTCGTGTTCTTGACTGCTATCGGTCTGGTCAATGACCCAACGACTAGCGGAATTACAGACAGCACACGAGCGCTAGAATACAAGAAACCAAGTGAGGAGTAGACATGTCTAAAAAACAAGAAATGATTCAATTCTTCATTGACAAAGCTAACAACGGCGATGGAGTGGACCAGGATAATGCTTTCGGGATGCAATGCGCGGATGTTCCGTGCTATGCTTTTAAAAATTGGTACGGTGTGACCCTTTGGGGCAACGCTTATGACTTGCTTGAGTCAGCACGTTCTCAAGGCCTGAAAGTCGTGTATGACGCTGAATATCCAAAGGCTGGTTGGTTCTTCGTGAAAAGCTATGTAGCTGGCGACGGTGTCAACTACGGGCATACAGGACTTGTCTATGAGGACTCGGACGGATATACCATCAAGACGATTGAGCAGAACATCGATGGAAACTGGGACTACTTAGAAGTAGGTGGCCCTTGTCGCTACAATGAGCGTTCTGTAAGTGAAATCGTTGGGTATATCGTGCCGCCTGAAGAAGTTGAAACGGGCTGGCAACAGAACCAGTACGGTTGGTGGTGGGTTCGTGAAGACGGCTCATATCCAACTGAAAAATGGGAGAAAATCAACGACGCTTGGTACTATTTCGACGATAAAGGCTTCATGAAGCGTAGTACATGGTTGAACTACAAGGACGCTTGGTACTGGTTCACGGATTCAGGCTCTATGGCCACTGGCTGGGCTCGTATCAACAATGCTTGGTATTACTTCGATGAAGAAGGCAAGATGGTCACTGGCTGGATTAAGCATAAGCTGACTTGGTACTACCTAGACGGTAAAGAAGGCACTATGGTGTCAAATGCTTTCGTCCAGTCAGCCGACAAGACAGGCTGGTACTACATCAAACCAGACGGCACAATGGCAGACAAACCAGAGTTCACAGTAGAGCCAGAAGGCTTGATTACGACTAAATAATTTTAAAAAATAAATAGAAAGGAAACTTTCTAAAATGTTCTTTCACCGCAGGCTCAGGCTTGCGGTTTTTTGTTTGACAAAATTCAAAAAAATGTGCAAAAAAATAAGTAGAATTGAAAACAGGAAAAATCTACCTCCTTTCGATTCGCCCAGCCTTTTCTTGAGGCAATGAGGGGGCGGAGAGACGCGCTCGTCAACAGAAGTATCTCATTGGAAATGTTGCTCACTTTTTAGTGAGCTTTTTATCTAAGGAATAGGAATGAAAAGTAAGAAGTTAAAATTAGGTCAAATTGATTTAAAAATGTGCAAGGATTACGACCTTATTCAAGCGATGGATTATGACTTTAAGACGAAGGAAGTAATGAATAAAGGAAGGGATTTGCAGTAACTGTTGTCAAAATACAGGGGCTAACTTTCTTGATTCCATTTAGAAGTTACATTCCTAAAAAGTACCAGTTGAAGTATAAGCTTAGAAATTCGGCAAAAGAAGGATATGTTGAAGGATTAGATATTGGCAAAAACATTGATTTTAGAAGATGAAAGTTATTTATTGAATACGACTTTTCGCCTTCGGAAAATCGAAGATTATTATAAAGTAATGGACAATGATAGAGCTATTATTAATAAGTTGGTAAAAAGCTATTATAGACTATAATCACGCTTTTGGAAATAGATGATAGAAACAAACTTGAAGATCCTAAACGCTTTAAATTCTCAACATTCCAGAATTATTCTACTAGATTAAAAGTAATTACAGAAAAAGACTATTTAGAATAGATGATGTTTCCGCAGGCCGTTTGGCTTGCGTTTTTTTCTATTTTGCAAAAAAACAGGCATTTTTAACGATTAGAAACTAAAATCTAAATTCTATTGTTCAAAAAGCGTTTACATGAAGAATAGAGAGGGAATCGTGATGTATTATTGTCAAAAAAACGCCATTTTGTTAATAATAGATCCTTTTTATTTTTTTAATTATTGTCAAAAACGGTGTTTTGTTAAAAATAATATTTTTGATGAAGATTTTTTTCAAATATAAATAGAAAATTGTGGTATAATGCAAGTAGATTTTAATACAGGATTGAGCCGTGATTTACGCCATTTTTTTGGGAAAACATGACTTAAAAACAGACCCTAAAGTCGCTATGAGTTGATTTAACAATCTTTCCAAGACTCCCACCGGCTCCATTATTAATTGGTGAAACGTTGTTAAATCAACGTTTTTTTATTTTGAAGTTCTTTATAAAAACTAAAAAAATGAACTTAACGTTCAAAAATTAGACATAATAAATTAAAAAAATATACAGATTTTTATCTCCCTGAATGATATAATGATTGTATATTTTGGGTTTATTGTAATGTTGTGTTTGATTTTCAAAAAGAACAATTTTTCCAGAAAAAGAGGCTATGTAACATAGTTTTGAAATGATTCTTGAATTTGAACATTGGGTAAAATTGAGTACGATTTTTAAAAACTTTTGAATATAGACTTAGATACTTTATCTTGGTTGATAGAGTATTTACTTTAAAATACAAGGGTAAGCGGTTAAAAAAATTAAATAAACAAAAAAATGATGTTTATTCGTGATGTTAGTTTTGATAAATCCAATCGTTCTAGTATTTTTTTATTTTTGGAGAATTACTCAAGAGGCTGAAGAGGACGGTTTGCTAAATCGTTAGGTCGGGTGACTGGCGCGAGGGTTCGAATCCCTCATTCTCCGTTAGAATAATCTTGAGATTTTCTAAAGAAACACTCTTAGGGACTTTTTCCAAGAGTAAATTTTATAAAGAGGTGTATTATGAAAAAAGTTAAGTTGCTTGGTATTTTAGCGCTGTCAGCAGTTGTCTTAGGTGCTTGTTCTTCACTTCCGAGTCAGTCAGGGTCGAATTCTGACAAAACCGAACAAACTGATAAGAAAGAAGAATCAGTCAAAGAAAAAGTTACAAAAGATGCTGAAACTTTATTAGATGCAGTTTTGACTACTGATATTGCTAAGTTTAAAAAGATTTACGGCGAAACCTATGAAAAATGGACTGAGGCAGTATTTGCGGTTCAAACTAGTGAAAAGGTAAAAGATGATGGTCTTACACCAGCCTCTACCTATTCTGTTCAATGGCATGCTGATTTCCCTATTGAAACACCAGAAGAAACAATTACTGGTTTCTTAAAAGTAAGACGAAAAATGTTCCAAGAGATTGGTTCTTACTCTATTAAGGATGTTAAGTTAGACGAATCAGGGAGTTCGGCTACTGTAACTTTTACATCTAAAAAGTTGCATTCTAAGGGCTTGGCTTCTTCAACAAGAGACGTTTTAACTACTCTAATTGGAGGGATTGACAACTTAGGTAAGTACAATACTGCGGGATCAAATGTTGATATTAAACGATACCAAACATTAATTTCATACTGGATTTTTGAGCATCTGTTTAGGCATGATTTTACTATCTATAACGATGTTGACCCTAACTTAGCGTATACACCATTTACTACTGGAGATTTTGATACTGAAATCAAATTAACTAAAGATAAGGATGGCAACTGGCTTATCTCTCAAGAGGATTATCGTACTCTAGCGACTGAGTTAATTGATAATACAGAAGGTTATGATACTGTTGTCCGAAGTAATGTTTCAAAAACTAACGACAAAGATAAGTCTAGTGATAAATCGACAGGCGACTCAACAGATAAATCTTCAGATAAAAAAGATAAAAGTAGTATCTGATAATTAGTTTAAAAAGTAAAGCAAGTAGTTCATAATAGCTACTTGCTTTATTTCGTTTTATTAGCAAAAAAAGGATACAACATTTGTTGCATCCTAGAAATAATTTTTCTTTTCTACGGAAGACATGGGATTCGAACCCACGCACGCTATTACACGCCTACCGCGTTTCCAACACGGCCTCTTAAGCCTCTTGAGTAATCTTCCCAATACTTACTCAAATAGTCTACCATAAAGGCTCTTATCTTGCAATAAAAATTCTGGAAATAAGAAAAATGATAGATTTTGAAAGAAAGTGATAAAAAATGCTTGACTTTGAAAGAAAGTGTGATAGAATGAATAGTGTAAACGATAACAGGAGGTGATTCAGTGTTAAAAACAGAGCGGAAACAACTGATTTTAGAGGAGTTAAATCAACATCATGTAGTTTCTCTAGAAAAATTAGTTAGTTTGCTAGAAACGTCAGAATCAACGGTTCGAAGAGATTTGGATGAGTTGGAAGCGGAAAACAAGCTTCGTCGCGTGCATGGTGGAGCAGAATTGCCCCATTCCTTGCAGGAAGAAGAAACCATTCAAGAAAAATCTGTCAAAAACCTTCAAGAGAAGAAGTTGCTAGCTCAGAAGGCGGCCTCTCTCATCAAGGAACAAGATGTCATCTTTATTGATGCTGGAACAACAACTGCTTTTTTGATCCATGAATTGGTCAATAAGAATATTACTGTTGTGACAAATTCGATTCACCATGCCGCACAGTTGGTTGAAAAGCAGATTCCAACTGTCATGGTTGGAGGAAGTGTCAAGATGGCAACAGATGCTAGCATAGGGGGCGTTGCTCTTAACCAGATTAACCAATTGCACTTTGACCGTGCCTTTATCGGGATGAATGGTGTGGACGATGGTTATTATACGACTCCTGATATGGAAGAGGGAGCTGTGAAGCGTGCTATTTTGGAGAATGCTAAACAGACCTACGTCTTAGTGGATTCATCAAAAATTGGACAAACTTGCTTTGCTAAGGTAGCACCACTCAAACGAGCTATTGTTATCACAAGTCAAGGGCATGAGCTCTTGCAGGCTATTAAGGAGAAAACGGAGGTAATAGAAGTATGATTTATACAGTCACACTCAATCCATCCATTGACTATATCGTTCGTTTGGACCAAGTCCAAGTCGGTAGTGTCAATCGTATGGACAGTGATGATAAGTTTGCTGGTGGGAAAGGAATTAATGTCAGTCGTGTCTTGAAGCGCTTAGATATTCCAAATACAGCGACGGGATTTATCGGAGGCTTTACTGGTAAATTTATCACAGATACTTTAGTAGAGGAAGAAATCGAGACACGTTTTGTCCAAGTGGCAGAAGATACTCGTATCAATGTCAAAATTAAAGCAGACCAAGAAACAGAAATCAACGGAACGGGTCCAAATGTAGAACCAGCTCAGCTAGAAGAATTGAAAGCTATTTTATCTAGTCTGACTTCAGAAGATACAGTTGTCTTTGCAGGTTCAAGTACTAAAAATCTAGGCAATGTTATCTACAAGGATTTGATTGCCTTGACACGCAAGACTGGTGCGCAAGTCGTTTGTGACTTTGAAGGTCAGACCTTGATTGATAGTTTGGACTACCAGCCACTTTTGGTCAAACCAAACAATCATGAACTTGGAGCGATTTTTGGGGTTAAACTCGAAAGTTTAGATGAAATTGAAAAATATGCTCGAGAATTACTGGCCAAAGGAGCTCAAAACGTCATTATCTCCATGGCTGGGGATGGTGCCCTTCTTGTCACATCTGAGGGAGCATACTTTGCTAAACCAATCAAAGGGACAGTCAAAAATTCAGTTGGGGCTGGTGATTCTATGGTTGCTGGATTCACAGGTGAATTTGTCAAATCAAAAGACGCAGTAGAAGCCTTCAAATGGGGAGTGGCTTGTGGAACAGCAACTACCTTCTCAGATGACTTGGCAACAGCAGAATTTATTAAAGAAACATATGAAAAAAAGTTGAGGTAGAAAAACGATGAAAATTCAAGACCTATTGAGAAAAGATGTTATGTTGCTGGATTTGCAGGCGACTGAAAAAACAGCTGTCATCGACGAGATGATTAAAAGTTTGACAGACCACGGTTATGTGACAGATTTTGAAATCTTTAAAGAAGGAATTTTGGCGCGTGAAGCTTTGACTTCTACAGGTTTGGGTGATGGTATCGCAATGCCTCATAGCAAAAATGCTGCTGTAAAAGAAGCGACAGTTCTCTTTGCCAAGTCAAACAAGGGTGTTGACTACGAGAGTTTAGATGGACAAGCAACAGACCTTTTCTTCATGATTGCGGCTCCAGAAGGTGCCAATGACACTCACTTGGCAGCCTTGGCAGAATTGTCTCAATACTTAATGAAAGACGGTTTTGCTGACAAACTTCGTCAAGCAACATCAGCTGACCAGGTTATCGAACTTTTTGACAAAGCTTCAGAAAAAACTGAAGAGCCTGTTCAAGCACCTGCCAATGAATCTGCCGACTTCATCGTGGCTGTTACAGCTTGTACAACAGGTATTGCTCACACTTACATGGCCCAAGAAGCTCTTCAAAAAGTGGCTGCTGAAATGGGTGTTGGGATTAAGGTTGAAACCAACGGTGCCAGCGGTGTTGGAAATCAACTAACTGCAGAAGATATCCGTAAGGCTAAAGCTGTTATCATCGCAGCAGACAAGGCCGTTGAAATGGATCGTTTCGATGGCAAACCATTGCTCAATCGTCCAGTGGCTGACGGTATCCGTAAGACAGAAGAATTGATTAACTTGGCTCTTTCTGGGGATGCTGAAGTTTACCGTGCTGCTAATGGAGCAAAAGCTGCAACTACAAGCAACGAAAAACAAAGCCTTGGTGGTGCTTTCTACAAACACTTGATGAGTGGTGTATCTCAAATGTTGCCATTTCGTTATCGGTGGTGGTATCATGATTGCACTTGCCTTCTTGATTGACGGTGCTTTGGGTGTGCCGAATGAAAATCTTGGCAATCTTGGTTCTTACCATGAGCTAGCTTCTATGTTCATGAAAATTGGTGGAGCTGCCTTTGGTTTGATGCTTCCAGTCTTTGCAGGTTATGTTGCCTACTCTATCGCTGAAAAACCAGGTTTGGTAGCAGGTTTCGTGGCTGGTGCTATTGCCAAAGAAGGTTTTGCCTTTGGTAAAATCCCTTATGCAGCAGGTGGTGAAGCAACTTCAACTCTTGCAGGTGTCTCATCTGGTTTCCTAGGTGCCCTTGTTGGTGGATTTATCGCAGGTGCTTTAGTTCTTGCTATCAAGAAATACGTTAAAGTTCCTCGTTCACTTGAAGGTGCAAAATCAATCCTTCTCTTGCCACTTCTTGGAACAATCTTGACTGGATTTGTCATGCTAGCTGTGAATATCCCAATGGTGGCAATCAACACTGCTATGAATGACTTCCTAGGCGGTCTTGGAGGAGGTTCAGCTGTCCTTCTTGGTATCGTTCTTGGAGGAATGATGGCTGTCGATATGGGTGGACCAGTCAATAAAGCGGCTTATGTCTTTGGTACAGGTACGCTTGCAGCAACTGTTTCTTCAGGTGGTTCTGTGGCTATGGCAGCAGTTATGGCTGGAGGAATGGTGCCACCACTTGCCATCTTTGTCGCAACTCTTCTCTTTAAAGACAAATTTACTAAGGAAGAACGCAACTCTGGTTTGACCAACATCATCATGGGCTTGTCATTTATCACTGAGGGAGCGATTCCATTTGGTGCCGCTGACCCAGCTCGTGCGATTCCAAGCTTCATTCTTGGTTCAGCAGTAGCAGGTGGCCTCGTTGGTCTTACTGGTATCAAACTCATGGCGCCACACGGAGGAATCTTCGTGATCGCCCTTACTTCAAATGCTCTTCTTTATCTCGTTTCTGTCTTGGTAGGAGCAATCGTAAGTGGTGTGGTCTATGGTTACCTACGCAAAGCCACAAACATAAAACCTAGATAGAAAATGAAAAGATTGGACCGTTTGGTGCAGTCTTTTTCTCTTTCCGAAATGCCTGTGAAATATGGTATAATAGAAGAATGGCAAACAAGAATACAAGTAAAACAAGACGGAGACCGTCTAAAGCAGAACTCGAAAGAAAAGAAGCGATTCAACGGATGTTGATTTCGTTGGGAATCGCGCTTTTTATTGATTTTCGCAGCCTTTAAATTAGGGGCTGCAGGTATAACCCTTTACAATTTAATTCGCTTGCTGGTGGGTAGCCTAGCTTATCTAGCAATATTTGGTATCCTGCTCTACCTCTTCTTTTTCAAGTGGATACGAAAACAGGAAGGGACTCTTATCTGGCTTTTTCACCATATTTGCAGGTTTGCTCTTGATTTTTGAGGCCTACTTAGTTTGGAAATATGGTTTGGATAAGTCGGTATTAAAAGGGACTATGGCTCAGGTTGTGACTGATCTGACTGGTTTTCGAACGACCAGTTTTGCTGGAGGTGGCTTGATTGGGGTCGCTCTTTATATGCCAACCGCCTTTCTCTTTTCAAATATCGGTACTTACTTTATTGGTTCTATCTTGATTTTAGCTGGAGCCCTCCTAATCAGTCCTTGGTCTGTTTACGATATTGCTGAATTTTTCAGTAGAGGCTTTGCCAAATGGCGGGAAGGGCATGATCGTCGAAAAGAGGAACGCTTTGTCAAACAAGAAGAAAAAGCTCGTCAAAAGGTTGAGGAAGAGGCTAGATTAGAAAAAGAAGAGGCTGAAAAAGCTTTACTCGATATGCCTCCTGTTGATATGGAAACGGGTGAAATTCTGACAGAAGATGTTGAGCTTGACGTTCCACCTGTTCCAGAAGAAGAGTGGGTAGAACCAGAAATCATCCTGCCTCAAGCTGAACTTGAATTCGCTGAACAGGAAGATGGTCTCTGATGATGAAGATGTTCAGGTTGATTTTTCAGCCAAGGAGGCTCTTGAATACAAACTTCCAAGCTTACAACTCTTTGCCCCAGATAAACCAAAGACCAGTCTAAAGAGAAGAAAATCGTTCGAGAAAATATCAAAATCCTTGAAGAAACTTTTGCTAGTTTTGGTATTAAGGTAACGGTTGAACGGGCTGAAATTGGGCCGTCAGTGACCAAGTATGAAGTCAAGCCAGCAGTCGGTGTACGGGTTAACCGCATTTCCAATCTAGCAGATGACCTCGCTCTAGCCTTGGCAGCTAAGGATGTCCGAATCGAAGCACCGATCCCAGGGAAATCTTTAGTGGGAATCGAAGTACCTAACTCTGAGATTGCGACAGTTTCTTTCCGCGAACTATGGGAACAATCTCAAACGAAAAGCAGAAAATCTCTTGGAAATTCCTTTAGGGAAAGGCTGTTAATGGCACCGCAAGAGCTTTTGACCTTTCTAAAATGCCCCACTTGCTAGTTGCAGGTTCAACGGGTTCAGGGAAGTCGGTAGCAGTTAACGGCATTATCGCTAGTATTCTCATGAAGGCGAGACCTGACCAAGTTAAATTTATGATGGTCGATCCCAAGATGGTTGAGTTGTCTGTTTACAATGATATTCCCCACCTCTTGATTCCAGTCGTGACCAATCCACGTAAGGCCAGCAAGGCTTTGCAAAAGGTTGTCGATGAAATGGAAAATCGTTATGAACTCTTTGCCAAGGTGGGAGTTCGGAATATTGCAGGCTTAATGCCAAGGTAGAAGAGTTCAATGCCCAGTCTGAGTACAAGCAGGTTCCGTTACCGCTCATTGTCGTGATTGTGGATGAGTTGGCTGACCTCATGATGGTTGCCAGCAAGGAAGTGGAAGATGCCATCATTCGTCTTGGGCAGAAGGCGCGTGCTGCCGGTATCCACATGATTCTTGCAACCCAGCGTCCATCCGTTGACGTCATTTCTGGTCTGATCAAGGCCAATGTCCCATCTCGAGTGGCGTTTGCAGTTTCATCTGGTACAGACTCACGCACCATCTTGGATGAAAATGGAGCTGAGAAACTGCTTGGACGTGGAGATATGCTCTTTAAACCAATCGATGAAAATCATCCAGTTCGTCTCCAAGGATCCTTTATCTCGGATGATGATGTTGAACGCATCGTAAACTTCATCAAGGCTCAGGCTGATGCGGACTACGATGAGAGTTTTGATCCAGGTGAGGTTTCTGAAAATGAAGGTGAATTTTCAGATGGTGAAACTGGTGGAGATCCGCTTTTTGAGGAAGCCAAGGCTTTGGTTATCGAGACACAGAAAGCCAGCGCATCCATGATTCAGCGTCGTTTGTCAGTTGGATTTAACCGTGCGACCCGCCTCATGGAAGAACTTGAAATGGCAGGAGTCATTGGTCCAGCTGAAGGTACCAAACCAAGAAAAGTATTGTAATAATAAAAAAATAGCTTCTTTTCCAAGTTTGAAGGAGGCTATTTTTAGTGATTATTGATTAGTATTTATTTTTCTGAAGTTTGGAGTATTGGACTGTTTTTTTCATTTTTCAGTAGTAGGTTTACTTGGAGCAGGTGTAGTAGAGTCCTGAGTCGATGTTTTCTGCTCTTCTTTTTTCTCTTCTTTGACGCTGGATTTTGGTGTTTCTTCTTGCTGTGTTTTTTCTTGAGAAGTGTTATTTTCCTTATTAGGACTAGTGTTTTCTTGAGGTGATTCCTTTTGAATTTCTTTGACAATTGTTGTCGTCTGGCTTGTCGTAGGTTCTTTTTTTAGTATTTTTTTGTTATTATCCAAGGCGTTCATGATAGTGATACTTGCGGTAATTAAGCCAAGGATACTACCGATAGTAGCAACGGTTTTTTGAAAGACCGTAAAGCCTTTTTTGATGTGTTCTGTTTTTGGTTTTGAAGTTCTACGATAATTAGACATGCATTCTCTCCTTTAATTAAAATTTATTATACCTCATTTCTTTAAAAAAATCTTAAAAAAAGAGGAATTGTCCTTTCTTGTCGCAAGCTCTGTTTCATGATACAATAGAAGGAGTGATTTTAGAAAGCGTGAGAAAACATGATTTACTTTGATAATTCGGCGACGACCAAGCCTTATCCTGAAGCCCTTGAAACCTATATGCAGGTGGCTTCAAAAATTTTAGGAAATCCATCTAGTCTCCATCGTTTGGGAGACCAGGCAACACGAATCTTAGATGCTTCTCGGCAACAGATTGCAGATTTAATCGGTAAGAAAAGCGATGAAATCTTCTTTACTTCTGGTGGGACAGAAGGAGATAACTGGGTTATCAAGGGTGTGGCCTTTGAAAAGGCTCAGTTTGGAAAGCACGTCATTGTATCAGCCGTTGAACATCCAGCAGTCAAAGAGTCAGCCCTTTGGTTGAAATCTCAAGGTTTTGAAGTGGATTTTGCTCCAGTTGATAACAAAGGATTTGTAGATGTTGAAACGTTAGCAGATTTGATAAGACCTGATACAATCCTCGTTTCCGTCATGGCTGTGAACAATGAAATCGGTTCTATTCAGCCCATTGAGGCTATTTCAGAACTGTTGGCAGATAAGCCGACTATTTCCTTCCACGTTGATGCGGTTCAAGCACTTGCTAAGATTCCAACTGAAAAGTATCTGACAGAACGAGTGGATTTTGCGACTTTCTCTAGTCACAAGTTTCACGGAGTTCGAGGTGTTGGATTTGTCTATATCAAGTCTGGCAAGAAGATTACGCCTCTGTTGACTGGTGGTGGTCAGGAAAGTGATTACCGTTCGACAACTGAAAATGTGGCAGGAATTGCAGCGACAGCCAAAGCTCTCCGTTTATCTATGGAAAAGCTAGATATCTTTAGGAGCAAGACTGGACAGATGAAGGCAGTGATTCGTCAAGCACTTCTGGACTATCCAGATATTTTTGTCTTTTCAGATGAGGAAGACTTTGCTCCTCATATTCTGACTTTTGGAATCAAGGGTGTTCGTGGTGAAGTCATCGTTCACGCCTTTGAAGACTATGATATTTTTATCTCAACGACCTCTGCTTGTTCGTCAAAGGCAGGAAAACCAGCCGGAACCCTGATTGCTATGGGAGTGGACAAGGATAAAGCTCAGTCAGCTGTGCGTTTAAGCCTAGACCTTGAAAATGATATGAGTCAGGTCGAGCAGTTTTTGACCAAGTTAAAATTAATTTACAATCAAACTAGAAAAGTAAGATAGGAGCATTCATGCAATATTCAGAAATTATGATTCGCTACGGAGAATTATCAACCAAGGGTAAAAATCGTATGCGTTTCATCAATAAACTTCGCAATAATATTTCAGACGTTTTGTCTATCTATCCCCAAGTTAAGGTAACGGCAGATCGCGACCGTGCCCACGCTTATCTCAATGGAGCAGATTACACAGCAGTAGCAGAATCGCTCAAACAAGTTTTTGGAATTCAAAACTTTTCCCCTGTTTATAAGGTTGAAAAATCTGTAGAAGTTCTGAAGTCTGCTGTCCAAGAGATTATGAAAGATATCTACAAGGATGGCATGACCTTTAAAATTTCTAGCAAGCGTAGCGACCACAACTTTGAGTTGGATAGTCGTGAACTCAACCAAACACTTGGTGGGGCTGTATTCGAAGCCATTCCAAATGTGCAAGCTCAAATGAAAAGTCCTGACATTAATCTTCAGGTGGAGATTCGTGAAGAGGCAGCTTATCTTTCTTATGAAATCATTCGTGGAGCGGGTGGTTTGCCGGTTGGAACTTCAGGTAAAGGGATGCTCATGCTGTCAGGAGGGATCGACTCACCTGTAGCAGGTTATCTTGCTTTGAAACGTGGAGTGGATATTGAGGCTGTTCACTTTGCCAGCCCACCTTACACGAGTCCTGGTGCTCTTAAAAAAGCCCAAGATTTGACTCGTAAATTGACCAAGTTTGGGGGCAATATCCAGTTTATCGAAGTTCCTTTTACAGAGATTCAAGAGGAAATCAAGGCTAAAGCACCAGAAGCCTACCTTATGACCTTGACGCGTCGTTTTATGATGCGTATTACGGACCGTATTCGTGAGGTACGAAATGGTTTAGTTATCATCAATGGAGAAAGCCTAGGTCAAGTAGCTAGCCAAACTCTTGAAAGTATGCAGGCTATCAACGCTGTGACCAACACTCCCATCATCCGTCCTGTTGTCACTATGGATAAGTTGGAAATCATTGATATTGCACAAGAAATCGATACCTTTGACATTTCAATCCAGCCATTTGAAGACTGTTGTACCATTTTTGCGCCAGATCGTCCAAAAACAAATCCTAAGATTAAGAATGCGGAGCAGTACGAAGCGCGTATGGATGTTGAAGGATTAGTAGAGCGAGCTGTGGCTGGAATCATGATTACTGAGATTACACCTCAAGCTGAAAAAAAGATGAAGTGGATGACTTGATTGACAATCTGCTCTAATCAGAAAATCCAGAAGAATTTAGAAAAATAGATGAAAAAGTTAGTTTTTAATTCCAAAAAGTGGAAGCAAAACTAACTTTTTTTCTATAATTGTGATATAATGAGATAAAATTTTGAATATAGAGAGTTTTTCTGACAATGAATCAATCCTACTTTTTATTTAAAAGATGAAAGAACACAAACTCAAGGTTCCTTATACTGGTAAGGAGCGCCGTGTACGTGTTCTTCTGCCTAAAGATTATGAGAAAGATACTGACCGTTCCTATCCTGTTGTTTACTTTCATGACGGGCAAAATGTTTTTTATAGCAAAGAGTCTTTCATTGGTCATTCATGGAAGATTATCCCAGCCATTAAGCGTAATCCTGATATCAGTCGCATGATTGTCGTTGCTATTGACAATGATGGTATGGGGCGGATGAATGAGTATGCGGCTTGGAAGTTCCAAGAATCTCCTATTCCGGGGCAGCAGTTTGGTGGTAAGGGTGTGGAGTATGCCGAGTTTGTCATGGATGTGGTCAAACCTTTTATCGATGAGACCTACCGTACCAAAGCTGACCGCCAGCATACGGCTATGATTGGGCTCGTCACTAGGAGGCAATATTACCCAGTTTATCGGTTTGGAATACCAAGACCAAATTGGTTGCCTAGGCGTCTTTTCATCTGCAAACTGGCTCCACCAAGAAGCATTTAACCGTTATATCGAGCGCCAAAAACTGTCGCCTGACCAGCGCATCTTCATCTATGTAGGAACAGAAGAAGCAGATGATACGGACAAGACCCTGATGGCTGGTAATATCAAAGCAAGCCTATATCGACTCGTCGCTTCGCTATTACCATGATTTGATAGCAGGGGGAGTTCATCTGGATAACCTTGTCTTGAAAGTTCAGTCTGGTGCCATCCATAGTGAAATCCCTTGGTCGGAAAATTTACCAGACTGTCTGAGGTTTTTTGCAGAGAAATGGTAAGTTAGAAAAGGAGAAAAGTAATGCATATTGAAAAACCTTAGCCACTGGAGTGGTCACCTCAACCGTGAAATGTACCTCAACCGTTATGGGCATGCTGGGATTCCAGTTGTGGTCTTTGCTTCATCAGGTGGCAGTCACAATGAATACTATGATTTTGGCATGGTTGATGCCTGTGCTTCTTTTATCGAGGAAGGTCGTGTCCAGTTCTTTACCCTATCCAGTGTTGACAGTGAGAGCTGGTTGGCCACTTGGAAAAATGGTCACGACCAAGCAGAGATGCACCGTGCCTACGAACGCTATGTGATTGAGGAGGCTATTCCTTTTATCAAGCATAAGACAGGTTGGTTTGATGGTATGATGACGACAGGTTGCTCCATGGGCGCCTACCATGCTGTCAACTTTTTCTTCCTCCAGCATCCAGATGTCTTTACCAAAGTGATTGCTCTTAGTGGTGTTTACGATGCACGTTTCTTTGTCGGCGATTACTACAATGACGATGCTATTTACCAAAACTCGCCAGTAGATTATATCTGGAATCAGAACGACGGCTGGTTTATTGACCGTTACCGTCAGGCAGAGATTGTGCTTTGTACGGGGCTTGGTGCCTGGGAACAAGACGGTATACCATCTTTCTACAAGCTCAAAGAAGCCTTTGACCAGAAACAAATTCCAGCCTGGTTTGCTGAATGGGGACATGATGTCGCTCACGACTGGGAATGGTGGCGCAAACAAATGCCTTATTTTCCTTGGAAATCTCTATTTATAAAAGGAGTTACCTATGAATTACCTTGTTATTTCTCCCTACTATCCACAAAACTTTCAACAGTTTACGATTGAACTAGCTAATAAAGGCATCACCGTCTTGGGAATTGGTCAAGAGCCTTACGAGCAATTGGATGAACCTTTGCGCAATAGCCTGACCGAGTACTTCCGTGTTGACAATCTTGAAAATATAGATGAAGTCAAACGTGCAGTTGCTTTTCTCTTTTATAAACATGGCCCAATTGACCGCATCGAGTCCCACAATGAATATTGGCTTGAGCTAGACGCAACACTCAGAGAACAATTCAATGTCTTTGGTGCCAAACCAGAGGATCTAAAAAAGACTAAATTTAAGTCTGAAATGAAGAAACTTTTCAAAAAAGCAGGTGTCCCTGTGGTACCTGGAGCTGTCATCAAGACGGAAGCAGATGTTGATCAAGCTGTGAAAGAAATCGGCCTTCCAATGATTGCCAAACCTGATAATGGAGTGGGGGCAGCCGCAACCTTTAAGCTTGAGACAGCAGACGATATCAATCACTTCAAGTCTGAATGGGACCATTCAACCGTTTATTTCTTTGAGAAATTTGTCACTTCCAGTGAAATTTGTACTTTTGATGGGCTCGTAGACAAGGATGGTAAAATTGTCTTTTCAACAACCTTTGACTACGCCTATACACCGCTTGATCTCATGATTTATAAGATGGACAATTCTTACTATGTACTCAAGGATATGGATCCCAAACTTCGCAAGTATGGGGAAGCGATTGTCAAAGGAATTTGGTATGAAAGAACGTTTCTTCCATATCGAGTTCTTCCGTGAAGGGGATGATTATATTGCCATTGAGTACAATAACCGTCCTGCAGGTGGTTTTACCATTGATGTTTATAATTTTGCTCATTCCTTGGATCTTTATCGTGGCTATGCAGCTATAGTCGCAGGAGAAGAGTTCCCAGAGTCAGACTTTGAACCTCAGTATTGTTTGGCTACATCCCGTCGTGCAAATGCTCACTATGTCTATTCTGAGGAGGACTTGCTTGCCAAATATAGCTCAGCAGTTTAAGGTTAAAAAAATCATGCCAGCGGCCTTTGCGGAACTTCAAGGAGATTACCTTTATATGCTGACAACCCCGAGTCGACAAGAAATGGAGCAGATGATTGCAGATTTCGGACAACGTCAAGAATAAGATACTGAAGACTTAACAAATGACTTTTATCTTTGTTAAGTCTTTTTAAATTCTGAAATAAAAGCTGCTTTTCTCAGTTAATCTTTTTAGAAAAATCATGTTGCTAAAAAGATATAAAAATTGATAGAATAAGGATTGTCTAAAAAAATTTTAAGGAGAATCTATCAAATGGATTTTCACATGGGCAATTAAATATGCCACTGAATTTCTTTGGGCACTGCTATTTTGATCATTCTTGGAAATGGTGCAGTTGCCAACGTTGAACTTAAAGGTACGAAAGGTCACCAAAGTGGCTGGATCGTTATCGCTGTTGGTTATGGTATGGGGTTATGATCCCAGCCTTGATGTTTGGTAACGTATCTGGAAACCACATCAACCCAGCCTTCACTCTTGGACTTGCGATCAGCGGTCTCTTCCCTTGGGCACAAGTAGCGCCTTATATCCTTGCACAAGTTTTGGGTGCTATCTTTGGTCAAGCCTTGGTTGTGGCAACACACCGCCCATACTACTTGAAAACTGAAAATCCAAACAACATTTTGGGTACTTTCTCAACAATTTCAAGTTTGGATAATGGTACAAAAGAATCACATTTTGCAGCAACTGTTAATGGTTTTGTAAATGAGTTTGTTGGTTCATTTGTTCTTTTCTTTGCAGCCCTTGGTATGACTAAAAACTTCTTTGGTGCTGAACTAGTATCAAAAGCACAAGCTGCTATCAATGCTCAAGTTGCACAAGCAACTACTCAAGGTCAAACAATTCCTCAAGAACAAGTAACAGCAGCACTTGACCAAGCTAAAGAACAAGTAGCGCCATTTATGACTTCTGGTCTTGGAATTGCTCACTTGGCACTTGGATTCCTTGTTATGGCCTTGGTAACATCACTTGGTGGACCTACAGGGCCTGCCTTGAACCCAGCCCGTGACTTGGGACCACGTCTCCTTCATGCTTTCCTTCCAAAATCAGTTCTTGGTGAGCACAAAGGTGATTCAAAATGGTGGTATTCTTGGGTACCAGTAGTAGCACCGATTGCAGCAGCAATTGCGGCAGTAGCTATCTTCAAATTCCTTTACCTATAAGACATTGAAACCGAGGAAACCTCGGTTTTTTTAGATGAAAATTTTTACGAAAAAAATCGGTAAATTTGAGCATAATATCTTGTAAAAAAAATTCTAAAATCCTTTAAAAATAAAAAGAGTTGGAGGAATTTATGAATGTAAATCAAATTGTACGGATTATTCCTACTTTAAAAGTTAATAATAGAAAATTAAATGAAACATTTTATATTGAAACCCCTTGGTATGAAGGCCTTGTTAGAAGAGTCGGCCTTTCTGTCACTAGGTGACCAAACAGGTCTTGAAAAGCTGGTTTTAGAAGAAGCTCCAAGTATGCGTACTCGTAAGGTAGAGGGAAGAAAAAAACTAGCTAAACTGATTGTCAAGGTGGAAAATCCCTTAGAAATTGAAGGACTCTTATCTAAAACAGATTCGATTCATCAATTATATAAAGGTCAAAATGGCTACGCATTTTGAAATTTTCTCACCAGAAGATGATTTGAATTTTGATTCATGCAGAAGATGATAGAGCAAGTCTAGTAGAAGTAGAAGAAAAGCCTGAATTTCAAACAGATTTGGAATCAATTTCTTTGAGTAAATTTGAGATTTCTATGGAATTACATCTTCCAACTGATATCGAAAGTTTCTTGGAATCATCTGAAATTGGGGCATCACTTGATTTTATCCCAGCTCAGGGGCAGGATTTGACTGTGGACAATACGGTTACTTGGGACTTATCTATGCTCAAGTTCTTGGTCAATGAATTAGACATAGCAAGTCTTCGCGAGAAGTTTGAGTCTACCGAATATTTTATTCCTAAGTCTGAAAAATTCTTCCTTGGTAAAGATCGAAATAATGTTGAATTGTGGTTTGAAGAAGTATGAAGTGGACCAAGATTATTAAAAAAATAGAAGAACAAATCGAGGCAGGGATTTATCCCGGAGCCTCTTTTGCGTATTTTAAGGACAATCAATGGACGGAGGTCTATTTAGGCTAGAGTGACCCAGAGCATGGCTTGCAGACTGAGGCAGGACTAGTTTACGACCTAGCCAGTGTCAGCAAGGTTGTTGGGGTTGGCACCGTTTTTACCTTCTTGTGGGATAAAGGTCAATTAGATATTGACAGACCAGTAACCGATTTTTTACCTGAGAGCGATTATCCAGACATCACTATTCGCCAGCTCTTAACCCATGCTACAAATCTTGATCCGTTTATTCCCAATCGTGATCTTTTAACTGCCTCAGAATTAAAAGAAGCGATGTTTCATCTCAACAGACGAAGTCAGCCAGCCTTTCTTTATTCAGATGTCCATTTTTTGCTGTTGGGCTCTATTTTAGAGAGAATCTTTAATCAAGACCTGGATGAGATTTTACAAGAACAAGTCTTTTGAAACCTTGGGGAATGACGGAAACTCAGTTTGGTCCTGTTGAGCTTGCTGTTCCAACAGTCAGAGGTGTGGAGGCAGGAATAGTGCATGATCCCAAGGCTCGTATCTTGGGCAGACATGCTGGTAGTGCTGGTTTGTTTTCGACTGTAAAGGATTTACAAATCTTTTTAGAACACTATTTAGCAGATGATTTTGCAAGAGATTTGAGTCAAAATTTTTCTCCTTTGGACGACAAGGAACGTTCTTTGGCATGGAATTTGGAAGGAGATTGGCTAGATCATACGGGCTATACAGGTACCTTTATCATGTGGAATCGTCAGAAGCAAGAAGCGGCTATTTTCCTATCGAATCGTACCTATGAAAAGGATGAGCGGGCTCAATGGATTTTAGACCGCAATCAAGTGATGGACTTGATTTGTAGAGAAGAGTAAGGAGAGACATGTCAAACAGTTTAAAAGGGACTCTATTAACAGTTGTGGCTGGGATTGCTTGGGGCTTGTCAGGAACGAGTGGCCAATACCTGATGGCACACGGAATTTCGGCTCTAGTCTTGACTAACTTGCGTCTTTTAATCGCTGGTGGAATTCTCATGATCTTGGCTTATGCTACTGCAAAGGATAAAATGCTGCCCTTTTTAAAGGATAGAAAGAGTTTGCTGTCTCTTCTCATTTTTGCTTTGATTGGACTTTTTCTCAACCAATTCGCTTATCTTACTGCTATTCAGGAGACCAATGCAGGTACCGCGACTGTACTTCAGTATGTTTGTCCTGTCGGGATTTTGATTTATAGCTGTATCAAAGATAAGGTGGCGCCGACACTGGGAGAGATTGTTTCCATCATATTAGCCATTGGAGGGACCTTCTTGATCGCAACTCATGGGCAGTTGGACCAGTTATCCATGACACCTGCAGGCCTGTTCTGGGGACTCTTTTCTGCTCTGACTTACGCACTTTATATCATTTTGCCCATAGCCTTGATTAAGAAGTGGGGGAGCAGTTTGGTTATTGGTGTGGGAATGGTCATAGCTGGTTTGGTCGCCCTTCCTTTTACAGGAGTTCTACAGGCTACTATTCCAACTAGTCTTGATTTTCTTCTTGCATTTGCGGGCATTATTCTTATCGGAACTGTCTTTGCCTATACAGCCTTCTTAAAGGGAGCCAGTCTGATTGGACCAGTTAAGTCAAGTTTGTTGGCTTCAATTGAGCCAATCTCGGCGGTTTTCTTTGCCTTCCTAATTATGAATGAACAATTTTATCCTATTGATTTTCTTGGCATGGCAATGATATTGTTTGCTGTAACTCTGATTTCTTTGAAAGATTTAGTCTTAGAAAAATAAAAAGACTCTTTGTCCGTGACAGAGAGTTTTTGCGTGGTAATCTAATTATTTTCAAGATAAAATTCAAAGCGTTCGCCTACATACTGACTTTTTACGTATTCAAATGCAGTACCATCTTCTAGGTAGGAAACCTGAGTTAGCCCAAGAATAGCATGTCCTTTTTCAACTTCCAAATAGTGGGCAATTTTTTCTTTAGCGAGGCGAGCATAAATAGTCTGCTGTGATTTACCGATGCGGTAGCCATGTTTTTGTAGGGTTTGGAAGAAATGACTGGTGATTTCTTCTTTCTTAAAATCTTTAATGAATTTTTCAGGAATAGAAGCAACTTCATAAACCAGAGGGACTTGGTCGGCATAGCGAACACGTTCCATTCGGATAATATTTTCCGTAGGAGAAATTCCTAATTTGGCAACTTCCTGCTCATTGGGAATAGTTTTTCTGTAGGAAATGAGTTGGCTAGAGGGGACTTTACCTTGGGACTTAACAATTTCAGTAAAACTGGTTGTCCCTCGCATCTTTTCTTGTACTCGAGTACTGGACACAAAGGTGCCACTTCCTACGCGTCGCTCGAGAACGCCTTCTTCAACCAAGAGGGAAATTGCTTGGCGGAGGGTCATCCGACTGACCTCGAACTGCTCTGCTAAATCTCGTTCACTAGGAAGTCTCTCTCCAATAGCCCAACGATGTTCGTCAATATCTTTTTTAATCTGATCATGGATTTTCATATAAGCAGGTAGCATATTTTTCACTTCATTTCTATCTTTTCTCTATTGTACCCCAATAAACTAGAAAAAGTCAATCTTCGCCTTGTTTAGTTGGTAATTCACCCTTATTTGTGATAGAATATTGGAAAAAGATATTTCTTTTGAGAAAGGAAAAAGATGAGCAACATTTCAACTGATTTGCAAGATGTAGAAAAAATCATCGTACTGGACTATGGTAGCCAATACAACCAGCTGATTTCACGCCGTATCCGTGAGATTGGTGTTTTTTCAGAACTAAAGAGCCATAAAATTTCAGCTGCTGAAGTTCGTGAAATCAACCCTGTAGGAATTATCCTTTCAGGTGGTCCAAATTCTGTATACGAAGATGGTTCATTCGATATTGACCCAGAAATCTTCGAACTCGGAATTCCTATTTTGGGAATTTGTTACGGTATGCAGTTATTGACCCATAAACTTGGAGGAAAAGTTGTTCCTGCAGGTGACGCTGGGAATCGTGAATACGGTCAATCAACCCTAACTCACACACCATCAGCTCTTTTTGAATCAACACCAGACGAGCAGACTGTTTTGATGAGCCATGGTGATGCGGTTACTGAGATTCCTTCTGACTTTGTTCGTACAGGTACATCAGCTGACTGCCCATACGCAGCCATCGAAAACCCAGATAAACACATTTACGGTATCCAATTCCACCCAGAAGTTCGACATTCTGTATACGGAAATGATATCCTTCGTAACTTTGCCCTTAACATCTGTAAGGCTAAAGGCGACTGGTCAATGGATAACTTCATCGATATGCAGATCCAAAAAATCCGTGAAACCGTCGGTGATAAACGTGTCCTTCTTGGTCTATCAGGTGGTGTTGACTCTTCTGTAGTTGGAGTTCTTCTCCAAAAGGCTATTGGTGATCAATTGATCTGTATCTTCGTAGACCACGGTCTTCTTCGTAAAGGAGAAGCGGATCAAGTTATGGAAATGCTTGGTGGTAAGTTTGGTTTGAATATCGTCAAAGCAGACGCTGCTAAACGTTTCCTTGATAAACTTGCTGGCGTTTCTGACCCTGAGCAAAAACGTAAAATCATCGGTAACGAATTTGTGTATGTCTTTGATGACGAAGCAAGTAAGCTCAAAGATGTGAAATTCCTTGCTCAAGGTACCTTATACACAGACGTTATCGAGTCTGGTACGGATACAGCTCAAACTATCAAGTCACACCACAACGTGGGTGGTCTTCCAGAAGACATGCAGTTTGAATTGATTGAACCACTCAACACTCTCTATAAAGATGAAGTTCGTGCCCTTGGTACAGAGCTTGGTATGCCAGACCATATCGTATGGCGCCAACCATTTCCAGGACCAGGACTTGCTATCCGTGTCATGGGTGAAATCACTGAAGAGAAACTAGAAACCGTTCGTGAATCAGACGCTATCCTTCGTGAGGAAATTGCTAAAGCAGGTCTTGACCGCGATATCTGGCAATACTTCACAGTGAACACAGGCGTTCGTTCAGTCGGTGTTATGGGTGACGGTCGTACATATGACTACACGATTGCAATCCGTGCTATCACCTCTATCGATGGTATGACAGCTGACTTTGCAAAGATTCCTTGGGATGTCCTTCAAAAGATTTCTGTACGTATCGTAAACGAAGTGGACCACGTTAACCGCATCGTCTATGATATTACAAGTAAACCACCTGCAACAGTTGAGTGGGAGTAAAGCTATAAATACTTTACTCTTATAGTAAATGAAAAATAAGGATTTCGAGAGAACAAAATCGTTCTCTCTTTTTTTAGCTGAATATTTTAAGTAAAAGGTTAAGCTATTCTTTCATAAAACAAGACAGAATGGTTGCCTCCAAAGTCTCATCATAAGAGAACAGTTATATTCTCTGGATCTACTTTTTGAGATGGTAAAAATAGATATACTGATATCCATTCCTTTTATCATATCCTTGATTTCTTAAGTTTTAAAGACAGTTTAATCAGGATTCCTTTTTATATATCGATTAAGAAATAAATAATCTGTCTTGAATCCTACCATAGATGTATAAAGAGTCATTTTGTTTTTTTGTTTCGTATCAGTATCAATCCGTTCTGATATTGTTTTTTTGAATTTTAGAAAATTCTAGTACAGTAGTTAGGAAGTTTTTATAAATTTATTGTATTTAATTCTTGACTTGATACCTTTACTTTTTTTAGTTAATTATGTAATAATATTAACAATACAAATAAATGAAAGTTGGTGTTTCTATTGCATAAAAGCAGTAAAACAAGAAAAAGGTCATGGCTATCTCCGTAAAACTAAGTTAGGTTTGTTAAGTGGCATTATCCTAACGACTGCTTTAGGGAGTTTATTTTTAAATGGGATTGTAAGCGCTGACGAACAACCAAATTCAAGTACACCTCCTAATGCAGCACAGACTCCTCCTAGCGAAACTGTGGTTCAAAGTGAGTATGAAACGAGTACAACACATACGGTAAAAGAAACCGAGTTAAAAGCTAAAGTTGAAGAAGTAAAAGCTTTAGGGGTTAAGGTTACAGAAACACCCACTGAAAATGTAGGTGTTGCAAATAGTTCTTCTGAGGTTACACATTTACGCGCAACTGCTGAAGAAAAAGTAGATGCTCAAATTCGTGATTTAGAGTCTGCAAAAGCTGAACAAGAACAAGTGAAAGCGGATAGAGTTAAGATTGATGAGTTTAAAAATACTTTTATTAATGCTAATTATATCAAAGTAAAAGCTAGATTAGTTTCTCAGGTAAATAGTCGAGATATTGATGAAGATGTCTCGAAAGAAGCTTCAGTTAGTCCAATTACATCAAGTAATGGGGAACTTCATTACTTGAAAGCGAATGAATTGGAGTTAACTGATTCTCAAGGTTTGTATAATGCAGTATCGAAACCAACTACTGAGGAAGTTACAGAAACATTTATTAAGGTACCTGCTCGAATTGGAATTACAGATAAATATGCAACAAATCGTGTGAATATCGGGTATCCTGCTCGTATAGTGGAACTAACTCCAAACACTGTGTATAGTTACACCATCACACCTCGTTCAGATAGTGTTTTATCTAGTATTTACGGTATCGGTAGTATTGAGACAACTGCTAAATTTGAGTATACACTACCTGAAAAAACCAAACTTTACGCTACATTTAGCAGTAAACCTGTTGAGACTCATGTAATTATTAAAAACTTAACTCGACGTGCTGAAATCATACTGATTTCATTGGTTACACTCGAACTTATACTTATAAGGATAAGCAAGGAAATATTATTCCAATTAAAGATTTATATGCGAAATTCTTAGATGTCCAAGGTTTTAAAGGGAAAGGGGTTATAACGTCTTCTGATATTCCAAAATCTAAATTATCCGAGTTTGAATTACGTTCAGTTGGTGCTGATTACACTTATAGACAAGAAACATCTTTACTTGGAGAAAATACAATTTCTCAAAAAGAGTACATTGCTAGTAAAGTAGTTCCTAATAAACGTAATCAGTTTACACCTCGCATTGTTTATGCATCAAATCTCCAAAGAGTTGAATTGACAGATACAGAAAAAGCAATCAACGGTGTGTCTCGCACTTTCCATACTGTTACTTATACAGAAGTTCAAAACAAAGGTTTAGTGACTCAGAAGTTTGTAAACGAACAAGGTGTTGAAATTGCACCTAGTGTTAAATCTGAACTTAAAGAAGTAGGTTCTGAGGTATCTTTAACTCATCCGACCGATTTAGACTTTGAGAACAAGCGTTATACCTTTAAAGAACAAGACAAACAAGATATTACAGAGATTGTGAAAGGTGAAACTGTCATTACCTATGTGTATAAACAGAAGTATGAGAACAACTTACCACCTGTAGAAACAGAAACAAAAATTCCAATTACGACAACTTATGTAGAAGACAAAACAATCGACTATGGTAAGGAAATTGTTGAATCGAACGGTAGCGAAGGTAAAATTGTAACTACAACACCTAAAATTGTGAATGAACTTGATGGTACTGTAACTGACGGTAAGCCGACTGAAAAAGAAACTCCTATGGTACCAAAAGTGGTTAAAGTAGGTACGAAACCAACAGTTGTAGAAACAACTACTCCATATACAACACGTTATGTAGAAGATAATACAAAAGATAAAGATTATCGTGAAGTAACAAGACCTGGTAAATCTGGTAAAACAACTACTACGACAACTTATACCTTGAATCCTAATACAGGTGCAGTAACATCGAACGAACCAACCATGATTACTGAAGAAGCAGTAGAAGAAGTTATCACAGTAGGTACTAAACCTAAAGTTGTAGAAACAACTACTCCATATACAACACGTTATGTAGAAGATAGTACAAAAGATAAAGATTATCGTGAAGTAACAAGACCTGGTAAATCTGGTAAGACAACTACTACGACAACTTATACCTTGGATCCTAATACAGGAGCAGTAACACCGAATGAACCAACCACGATTACTGAAGAAGCAGTAGAAGAAGTTATCACAGTAGGTACGAAACCAAAGGTTGAGGCACCAAAGGTTGAAACGCCAAAAGTTGAAACACCAAAGGTTGAAACACCAAAGGTTGAAACACCAAAAGTTGAAACACCAAAGGTTGAAACGCCAAAAGTTGAAACACCAAAGGTTGAAACGCCAAAAGTTGAAACACCAAAGGTTGAGGCACCAAAGGTTGAGGCACCAAAGGTTGAGGCACCAAAAGTTGAGGCACCAAAAGTAGAAGCACCAAAGATAGAAGTACCAAAATCAAAGACACCAACTGAACAATCGACAAAAGAAACTTCACAAATTCCGACTTCTGTAGCAAGTAAGAGAGAGGAATTGCCTAATACTAGTACAGAAGATCATGCTAATCTTGTATTCTTAGGACTTCTAGGAGTTTTGAGTGGATTTGGATTTCTTGCACACAAGAAAAAGAAGTGGAGAAATAGTTTTTTTCTAACCTATATTAGAAAAGGGCTCACATCTGTGGGCTTTTTCTCTTTGACAATCTTTTTGCTTTTAATAATCTAAAAGATTAGAATTGTCAAAACAATCTGTCTAGGCTTGATTTTATCGCTTATTTACTATAAAATGAGAAGGAAAAACGTCAAACTTTTATATTGCAAATAGGAGAAAACATGACAAAAACATTAAAACGTCCTGAGGTTTTATCACCTGCAGGGACTTTAGAGAAGCTAAAAGTAGCTGTTCAGTATGGTGCAGATGCTGTCTTTATCGGTGGTCAGGCCTATGGTCTTCGTAGCCGTGCCGGAAACTTTACTTTCGAACAGATGGAAGAAGGTGTCCAGTTTGCGGCCAAGTATGGTGCTAAGGTTTATGTGGCTGCCAACATGGTTATGCACGAAGGAAATGAAGCTGGTGCTGGTGAGTGGTTCCGTAAACTGCGTGATATCGGGATTGCAGCAGTTATCGTATCTGACCCAGCCTTGATTATGATTGCAGCGACTGAAGCACCAGGTCTTGAAATCCACCTCTCTACCCAAGCAAGTGCCACTAACTATGAAACCCTTGAGTTCTGGAAAGAACTGGGCTTAACTCGTGTCGTTTGGCGCGTGAGGTTTCGATGGAAGAATTAGCTGAAATTCGCAAACGTACAGATGTTGAGATTGAAGCCTTTGTCCACGGAGCCATGTGTATTTCTTACTCTGGTCGTTGTACTCTTTCAAACCATATGAGTATGCGTGATGCCAACCGTGGTGGTTGTTCACAGTCTTGTCGCTGGAAATACGATCTTTACGACATGCCATTTGGTCAAGAACGTAAGAGCCTTAAAGGTGAAATTCCAGAAGAATTTTCGATGTCTGCCGTTGATATGTCTATGATTGACCATATCCCAGATATGATTGAAAACGGTGTGGACAGTCTAAAAATCGAAGGACGTATGAAGTCTATTCACTATGTTTCAACTGTAACCAACTGCTACAAGGCGGCTGTTGATGCTTATCTAGAGAGTCCAGAGAAGTTTGAAGCTATCAAGCAAGACTTGATTGATGAGATGTGGAAGGTTGCCCAACGTGAATTAGCAACAGGTTTCTACTACGGTACACCATCGGAAAATGAGCAGTTGTTTGGTGCTCGTCGTAAAATTCCTGAGTATAAGTTTGTTGCTGAAGTGGTTTCTTATGATGATGCGACACAAACAGCAACTATTCGTCAACGGAACGTTATTAACGAAGGAGACCAAGTTGAGTTTTATGGCCCAGGTTTCCGTCATTTTGAAACGTATATCGAAAATTTACATGATGCCAAAGGCAATAAAATAGACCGCGCTCCAAATCCAATGGAACTCTTGACAATCAAAGTCCCACAACCTGTTCAAGCTGGAGACATGGTTCGAGCTCTTAAAGAAGGTCTCATCAATCTTTATAAGGAAGATGGAACTAGCGTCACAGTGCGTGCTTAATAAACATGTAGGAGACGAAAGCTTTCTAGTTGCTTTCCCTTTAATCCTACTTACTAAAGAACCTTAGGTTAAAGAAAATATATTAATTTCCATCCGAGATTTCATCTCGGATTTTTTTCATATTTTTCAGAAAGGTCTAGATAATGGACGGATTTATTACAATTTTTTTCCAAAGTTTTCTATATAATAGACTCAAAAAAATAGTAAAATTGTAAATAATTTTCCGTTAAAGCGCTTTTCAATGTTGGTAAAAAGTTGACAAATCCAATTTTTTTAGGACTAAACTAAGTAAGTAAATTTTAATTAAAAAGGAGAATTCGTCATGAATTTAACATTTTTCGGTCTATGTCTTGCCTGTATGGGTGTATCTCTTGGTGAAGGTATGTTGATGAACGGTTTGTTGAAATCAGTTGCTCGCCAACCAGATATCATCTCAGAACTACGTAGTTTGATGATCCTAGGGGTTGCCTTTTATTGAAGGTACTTTCTTCGTTACTCTTGTCTTTTCATTTATCATCAAATAAAAGAAGTATAAATTGAAAAAAAGGAGGATTTTAGATGGAAGAAAGTATTAATCCAACCATCAATATTGGTCCTGTTACCTTTAATTTAACCATAGTAGTTTTTGACTTTGTTGACTGTAGCACTTATTTTTTTGGCTTTATTTATTGGGCAACTCGAAATATGACTTTGAGACCCACAGGAAAAACAAAAATGTATTAGAGTATTTATTTGATTTTTGTTGTTGGATTTACAAAAATCAAACCTTGGTCCAATGATAAAGGATTATTCTCTCTTTTATTTCTGTTTATTCCTATTTATGGCCATTGCAAATAATATTGGCTTAATGGCTAGAATTCAGACTACAGATGGTGTAAATCTTTGGACCTCACCAACAGCAAATTTGTCATTTGACTTGGTCTTGTCTTTTACAATTATCTTAATGACCCACGTAGAAGGAATTCGTCGTCGTGGAATCAAAAAGTATTTAAAAGCATTTGTAACACCAGGTTTTATGACACCAATGAATCTCTTGGAAGAAGTTACCAATCTCCTTTCACTTGCATTGCGGGTCTTTGGTAATATCTTTGCAGGGGAAGTGATGGCAAGTATGTTAGTCCTACTTTCTCATCAGGCCTTCTATTGGTATCCTATTGCTTTTGGAACAAATCTAATCTGGACTGCATTTTCTGTTTTTATTTCTTGTGTACAAGCATATGTATTTACATTGTTATCTTCAATGTACCTAGGAAATAAAATTAATGATGAAGAATAGAAAGGAGTAGTTTATGAATGTAACAGTAGGTGAATTACTTGGTGATTTTATACTAATCGCTGGTTCCTTTATTCTCTTGCTAGTCTTGGTTAAGAAATATGCTTGGTCAAATTTGACTAGTATTTTCGAACAAAGAGCAGAAAAAATTGCAGCAGATATTGACGGAGCTGAACAAGCACGTCAAAAAGCAGAAGTATTGGCTCAAAAACGCGAAGATGAATTGGCTGGTAGCCGTAAAGAAGCTAAGACAATCATTGAGAATGCGAAAGAAACAGCTGAGAAAAGCAAAGCTAGTATTTTAGCAGATGCTAAGCTAGAAGCAGGACGCTTGAAAGAAAAAGCGAACCAAGAAATTGCTCAAAATAAAGCTGAAGCTTTACAAAGCGTTAAGGGTGAGGTAGCAGATTTGACAATCAGCCTGGCTGGTAAAATCATCTCACAAAACCTTGACGGTCATGCCCATAAAGAACTCATTGATCAGTATATCGATCAGTTAGGAGAAGCTTAATGGACAAGAAAACAGTAAAGGTAATTGAAAAATACAGCATGCCTTTTGTCCAATTGGTTTTAGAAAAAGGAGAAGAAGACCGTATCTTTTCAGACTTAGCTCAAATCAAGCAAGTTGCTGAAGAAACAGGTTTACCTTCTTTTTTAAAAAAAGTGGCAGTAGACGAGTCTGATAAGGAAAAAACAATTGCTTTCTTCCAAGACTCTGTGTCACCTTTATTGCAAAACTTTATCCAGGTTCTTATCTACAATCACAGAGCAAATCTTTTTTATGATATTCTTGTAGATTGCTTGAACCGACTTGAAAAAGAAACAAATCGATTTGAAGTGACGATTACGTCAGCTCATCCTTTAACTGATGAACAGAAGAGTCGCTTGCTCCCTTTGATTGAGAAAAAAATGTCTCTTAAAGTAAGGAGTGTAAAAGAACAAATCGATGAAAGTCTTATTGGTGGTTTTGTCATTTTTGCCAATCACAAGACAATTGATGTGAGTATTAAACAACAACTTAAAGTTGTTAAAGAAAATTTGAAATAGAAAGTGGTGTTCTTTTGGCAATTAACGCACAAGAAATCAGCGCTTTAATTAAGCAACAAATTGAAAATTTCAAACCCAATTTTGATGTGACTGAAACAGGTGTTGTAACCTATATCGGGGACGGTATCGCGCGTGCTCACGGACTTGAAAATGCCATGAGTGGAGAGTTGTTGATTTTTGAAAACGGCTCTTATGGTATGGCTCAAAACTTGGAGTCAACAGATGTTGGTATTATCATCCTAGGTGACTTTACAGATATCCGTGAAGGCGATACAATCCGCCGTACAGGGAAATCATGGAAGTCCCAGTAGGTGAAAGTCTGATTGGACGTGTTGTGGATCCGCTTGGTCGTCCAGTTGATGGTCTTGGAGAAATCCACACTGATAAAACTCGTCCAGTAGAAGCGCCAGCTCCTGGTGTTATGCAACGTAAGTCTGTATCAGAACCATTGCAAACTGGTTTGAAAGCTATCGACGCCCTTGTACCGATTGGTCGTGGTCAACGTGAGTTGATTATCGGTGACCGTCAGACAGGGAAAACAACCATTGCAATTGATACAATCTTGAACCAAAAAGGTCAAGATATGATCTGTATCTATGTTGCGATTGGACAAAAAGAATCAACAGTTCGTACGCAAGTAGAAACACTACGTCAGTACGGTGCCTTGGACTACACAATCGTTGTGACTGCCTCTGCTTCACAACCATCTCCATTGCTTTTCCTAGCTCCTTATGCTGGGGTTGCCATGGCGGAAGAATTTATGTACCAAGGGAAACATGTTTTGATCGTTTATGATGATTTATCAAAACAAGCGGTAGCTTATCGTGAACTCTCTCTCTTGCTTCGTCGTCCTCCAGGTCGTGAAGCTTTCCCAGGGGGATGTTTTCTACCTTCACAGCCGTTTGCTTGAGCGCTCAGCTAAAGTTTCTGATGAACTTGGTGGTGGATCTATTACAGCCCTACCGTTTATCGAGACACAAGCAGGAGATATCTCTGCCTATATCGCAACCAACGTGATTTCAATCACTGATGGACAAATCTTCCTTGGTGATGGTCTCTTCAATGCAGGTATTCGTCCAGCCATCGATGCGGGTTCTTCTGTATCGCGTGTAGGTGGTTCTGCACAAATCAAAGCCATGAAGAAGGTTGCTGGTACACTTCGTATCGACCTTGCTTCATACCGTGAGTTGGAAGCCTTCACTAAGTTTGGTTCTGACTTAGATGCGGCGACACAGGCTAAGTTGAACCGTGGACGTCGTACAGTGGAAGTTTTGAAACAACCTGTTCACAAACCATTACCTGTTGAGAAACAAGTAACCATTCTCTATGCTTTGACACATGGTTTCTTGGATACTGTTCCAGTAGATGATATTGTTCGTTTCGAGGAAGAGTTCCATGCCTTCTTTGACGCTCAACATCCAGAGATTTTAGAAACCATTCGTGATACAAAAGACTTGCCAGAAGAAGCAGTCTTGGATGCTGCGATTACAGAGTTTCTCAATCAAACCAGCTTCCAATAAGAATAGAGGTGTCAGATGGCAGTATCTCTAAATGATATTAAAACAAAAAAATCGCCTCAACAAAAAAATACGAGTCAAATCACTAATGCCATGCAGATGGTATCAGCTGCTAAGCTAGGTCGTTCTGAAGAAGCTGCTCGCAATTTCCAAGTTTATGCTCAGAAAGTTCGTAAACTTTTGACGGATATTCTTCATGGGAATGGAGCTGGTAGTTCAACCAATCCGATGTTGATTAGCCGTCCAGTTAAGAAGACAGGCTATATCGTCATTACATCAGACCGAGGTTTGGTTGGAGGTTATAATTCTTCTATTCTGAAAGCCGTTATGGAGCTGAAAGAAGAATACCATCCAGACGGTAAAGGTTTTGAAATGATCTGTATTGGTGGAATGGGAGCTGATTTCTTTAAAAGCTCGTGGTATTCAACCACTTTATGAACTACGTGGCTTGGCAGATCAACCAAGCTTTGATGAAGTTCGTAAGATTATTTCAAAAACTGTTGAAATGTACCAAAATGAACTTTTTGATGAACTCTATGTCTGCTATAACCACCATGTCAATACGCTAACCAGTCAAATGCGTGTGGAACAAATGCTTCCAATTGTTGACTTGGATCCAAATGAAGCAGATGATAGTTACAGCTTGACCTTTGAATTGGAAACTAGCCGAGAAGAAATTTTGGAGCAGTTGTTGCCTCAATTTGCAGAAAGTATGATTTACGGTGCTATTATCGATGCTAAGACAGCTGAAAATGCTGCAGGTATGACAGCTATGCAAACAGCGACAGATAATGCTAAGAAAGTCATCAATGATTTGACAATTCAGTATAACCGTGCCAGACAGGCGGCGATTACACAAGAAATTACAGAAATCGTAGCAGGAGCTAGTGCCTTAGAATAGGCACTAGTCCAGCTCGTATGAAAATGAACTTAGGACCTAGTTAAGCTAGGGACCGACAGTATCTTATATAGAATAGGAGAAGGAGATGAGTTCAGGTAAAATTGCTCAGGTTATCGGTCCCGTTGTAGACGTCTTGTTTGCAGCAGGGGAAAAACTTCCTGAGATTAACAATGCACTTGTCGTCTACAAAAATGACGAAAGAAAAACAAAAATCGTCCTTGAAGTAGCCTTGGAGTTGGGAGATGGTATGGTCCGTACTATCGCCATGGAATCAACAGATGGTTTGACTCGTGGAATGGAAGTATTGGACACAGGTCGTCCAATCTCTGTACCAGTAGGTAAAGAAACTTTAGGACGTGTCTTCAATGTTTTGGGAGATACCATTGACTTGGAAGCTCCTTTTACAGAAGATGCAGAGCGTCAGCCAATTCATAAAAAAGCTCCAACTTTTGATGAGTTGTCTACCTCTTCTGAAATCCTTGAAACAGGGATTAAGGTTATCGACCTTCTTGCCCCTTACCTTAAAGGTGGTAAGGTTGGACTTTTCGGTGGTGCCGGAGTTGGTAAAACCGTCTTAATCCAAGAATTGATTCACAACATTGCCCAAGAACACGGTGGTATTTCAGTATTTACCGGTGTTGGGGAACGTACTCGTGAGGGTAATGACCTTTACTGGGAAATGAAAGAATCAGGCGTTATCGAGAAAACAGCCATGGTATTTGGTCAGATGAATGAGCCACCAGGAGCACGTATGCGTGTTGCCCTTACTGGTTTGACAATCGCCGAATACTTCCGTGATGTGGAAGGCCAAGACGTGCTTCTCTTTATCGATAATATCTTCCGTTTCACTCAGGCTGGTTCAGAAGTATCTGCCCTTTTGGGTCGTATGCCATCAGCCGTTGGTTACCAACCAACACTTGCTACGGAAATGGGTCAATTGCAAGAGCGTATTACATCAACTAAAAAGGGTTCTGTAACCTCTATCCAGGCTATCTATGTGCCAGCGGATGACTATACTGACCCAGCGCCAGCAACAGCCTTCGCTCACTTGGACTCAACAACTAACTTGGAACGTAAGTTGGTACAATTGGGTATCTACCCAGCCGTTGACCCACTTGCTTCAAGCTCACGTGCCTTGGCACCTGAAATCGTTGGAGAAGAGCACTATGCAGTTGCTGCTGAAGTAAAACGTGTTCTTCAACGTTACCATGAATTGCAAGATATCATTGCTATCCTTGGTATGGATGAGCTTTCTGATGAAGAAAAGACCTTGGTTGCTCGTGCCCGTCGTATCCAGTTCTTCTTGTCACAAAACTTCAACGTTGCGGAACAATTTACTGGTCAACCTGGTTCTTATGTTCCAGTTGCTGAAACTGTTCGTGGCTTTAAGGAAATCCTTGATGGTAAACACGACCACTTGCCAGAAGATGCCTTCCGTGGTGTAGGTTCTATCGAAGATGTGATTGCAAAAGCTGAAAAAATGGGATTTTAAGAGGTGATCTATGGCTCAGTTAACTGTCCAGATCGTGACACCAGATGGTCTCGTCTATGATCACCATGCCAGCTTTGTATCAGTTCGAACTCTGGATGGTGAGATGGGAATCTTGCCACGACATGAAAATATGATTGCAGTTTTAGCAGTTGATGAGGTTAAGGTTAAACGTGTAGATGATGAAAATCACGTGAACTGGATTGCAGTAAACGGAGGTGTTATCGAAGTTGCCAATGGCGTTATCACAATTGTTGCTGACTCTGCAGAACGTGCTCGTGATATCGACGTTAGTCGTGCAGAACGTGCCAAACTTCGAGCAGAGCGTGAAATTGAAGAAGCACAAGACAAACACTTGATTGACCAAGAACGTCGTGCGAAGATTGCACTGCAACGTGCCATTAACCGTATTAATGTCGGAAATAGACTATAAGAAAAAAATGAACTTGAGTTACCAAGTTCATTTTTTATGTTTTCTTAAGGGGCAAAACTGATGCAGACTGCTTCTGGGACATGGAAGTCATTAGAAAGTTCTGCTAGACGTCCAGTTTCAGAGTTGCGTTTAAAGACGGTTGCATTGTCAGAGTCTTGATGGACAGCAATGACAAATTCTTGGTCTGGTGTCAAATCAAAATCACGTGGAGTCTGACCATGTGTCGGAACGATTTCTAACAACTCTAAGCTACCGTCCGCAAGGATTGTATATACTGCGATAGAATCATGGCCACGGTTAGAGGCGTAGAGGTACTTCCCATCTTTAGAGAGACGAATAGCAGCAGTAGCATTAAAACCCTCGTAACCTTCTGGTAACGTTGAAATGACTTGCATGCGTTCAAATTCGCCAACACCATCATAGATTAAAACTTCGATAGTGCTATTGAGTTCACAAATGAGATAAGCGATTTTATAATGGTTATGGAAAATAATATGGCGTGAGCCTGCTCCTGGCTGGCTATGATAGGTATAGAGCTTAGATAATTTTCCTTCTGGATCAAGATCATAAGTAATTACTTGGTCAGTACCCAAGTCGCAGGTCACTAGATAGTGGTCAGGTGTTAAATCTGTATAGTGAACATGTGGAGAAGCTTGATTTTCATGTGGACCTTGGCCACTGTGTTGATCAACATCACTAAGTAGAAGACGACCATCTTCCTGACGTTTATAAACAAGGACCTGTCCCTTGTGGTAGTTTGCTGCGTAAACCAAATCACGCTCTTCATCAACGGCAACATAACAGTGGGGGGCTCCCTCTTCAACGACGTGATTTAATAAGGTGCCATTAGTTTGATAGGCTGCAATTCCACCCTTATCGTCTTGACTACCAACAGTGTATAAATGTTGATGCTGGTCAAAGGCAAGGTAGGTCGGACTTGGTTCAGCTGCAAAAAGTTCTAGATTTGAAAGCTGACCAGTTTCTGTATCAAAGTCTGCCTTGTAAATCCCTTGGGAAGTCCGACGTGTATAAGTTCCAAAATAAACAGTTTCTTTCATAACTTTACCTCTAAAAATAAAGATATGACTATTATATCACAAAAAAATGCTAGTATGAAGAAATCAACCTTGGCAAGAGCTTTACCTAATTCTTTTGATGATAATATTAGAAATTTTTCATTGATTTACTTAATAAAAAGTGCTATAATAATCTTATACAAATTGCAAAGGAGTTTGTTTATGAAAAAACGTGTTTTCTTAGCATCAGGAGTTGCTGTACTCTCGGCAGCTGTCCTAGCAGCGTGTTCATCTGGTAATGCTAATAAAGAAGCAAATAAACCAGTTACTTATGCCTATGTATTTTCATCAGATCCTTCTACTCTGGATTATACAGTTTCTGGAAATGTCAGCACTAAACAGGTCACAGGTAACGTTATTGACGGTTTGCTTGAAAATGACCAATATGGGAATCTTGTTCCATCAGTTGCAGAAGATTGGACTGTTTCCAAAGATGGTTTGACCTATACTTATAAATCCGTCAGGGTATCAAATGGTATACCAATGAGGGGGAAGAGTATGGTGAAGTCAAGGCTCAAGACTTTGTGACTGGTCTGAAACACGCAGCAGATAAGAAATCACAGGCTCTTTATCTCGTACAGGATTCTATCAAAGGATTGGATGACTATGTAAATGGGAAAACAACAGATTTTTCTAGTGTTGGGGTAAAAGCAACTGACGATTATACTGTAGTCTATACTTTGAACCATCCAGAATCTTTCTGGAATTCAAAAACAACAATGGGAGTCCTTGCACCAGTTAATGAAGACTTTTTAGCTTCTAAAGGAGATGACTTTGGTAAACCAACGGATGTAACGAGCATTCTATATAATGGGCCTTATCTCCTCAAAGGTCTTACATCTAAGTCTTCTATCGAAATGACCAAAAATCAAAACTACTGGGATAAACAAAATGTCTTTATTGATGATATCAAGTTATCCTTCTTTGATGGTCAAGATGCAGACTCTCTAGGACGCGGTTTTGATGAGGGACACTATCCAGCTGCACCACTCTTTAAAAACTCTGCTAACTATGAACGTCTAAAAGAAAAATACAAGGATAATATTGTGTATGGTCAACAGCGTGGAGGAGTTTTTTATATCTCAACCAATATCGACCGTGTAAATTACAATCACACTGCTAAAACAAGTGATGCAGAAAAAACTTCTACTAAGAAAGCCTTGTTAAACAAAGATTTCCGTCAAGCCTTGGCTTTTGCGGTAGATCGCAAAGCAGGGATCTCTCAAGTATTTGGTGATGAAGTAGGACCTCGTAAGTTACGGACAAGTTTCACTCCTCCAACATTTGTTCAAGTAGGAGATCAAACATTTGGTCAAGTTACTAAGACAGAATTGGATAAATTGGATAATGTCTGGAAAGATGTCAGTCTTGATGATGCCCAAGATTCACTTCATAATGTAGACAAGGCTAAGGCTAAATTTGAAGCTGCTAAGAAAACCCTTCAAGCTGATGGAGTACAGTTCCCAATTCATTTAGATTTGCCAATTTCTTCATCAAATCCTGATTTCATTCGTCAGGTTCAGTCTTATAAACAATCCATTGAGGAAGCCTTAGGCTCTGAAAATGTGGTTGTTGACATTCAACAGGTTTCTGATGATGAATTGGGAAGTATGACTGTTCTAGCTACTTCCAATGCAAATACTGACTGGGATATTAATGCAGTCAGTGGTTGGAATCCAGACTTTGCTGATCCATCGACTTATCTAGATGTATTTGATCCAACTTCAGGTCCAAGTCTCCTAAGTGCTCTTGGTGTGGCACCAGGAACAGACAATCCAGTTATTAAAACAGTTGGATTGGATAAATACAAAGAACTGATTGATGATGCAAATAGTGAGAAAACAGACCTTCAAAAACGTTATACCAAATATGCTAAGGCCCAAGCTTGGTTGTCAGATAGTGCACTTGTTACTCCAGTATACTCTGATGGTGCTCAAATGCTAGTGACGAAAGTGGTTCCTGGCAGTGGTGCCGGTGGCTGGGTAGGTGACAAGACTAGTGAAAATAGCTACAAGTATCTGAAAATTCAAGATAAGATTGTCACTACTAAAGAAATGGATGAGTTCCGCAAGAAATTTGCTGATGAAAAAGCCAAATCCAACGCTGATTATCAGAAGAACTTAGACCGTCATATCCAAGACTAATCGAATCTCCTCTTTTGAGGGGATTTTTTATGTAGTGGTCTTCATGTAAGCACTTTAAAAAAGAGTTATTTTGTTTCAAAAATGGTATAATGGGAGAACAATAGAAAGGAAGTATTTATGGAGCACAAAGAGAAACATTTTAGCCTATCTTGGTTTTTTTCAAGTGGTTTTTTTGGATAACAAGGCAATTACGGTATTCTTAGTAACTTTGTTATTGGGACTGAATCTTTTTATTTTAAGCAAGATTAGTTTTCTATTTTCACCGGTTTTAGACTTTTTGGCAGTTGTGATGTTGCCAGTCATTCTGTCCGGTTTGCTATATTATTTATTAAATCCTATTGTTGATTGGATGGAAAAACGCAAAATCAATCGTGTTATCGCAATCAGTATTGTCTTTGTCATCATCGCTCTCTTTATCATTTGGGGATTGGCAGTAGCTATTCCAAATCTGCAACGTCAAGTTTTAACCTTTGCAAGGAATGTTCCAGTCTATCTCGAAGATGCTGATAGGGTTATTGATGATTTGGTTACCAAACGTTTGCCAGATGATTTCAGACCTCAGTTAGAACAAGTTTTGACCAATTTTTCTAGCCAGGCTACAGTTTGGGCAAGTAAAGTTTCTTCTCAGGCAGTCAACTGGGTGAGCGCCTTTATTAGCGGGGCTTCTCAAGTGATTGTTGCCTTGATTATTGTTCCTTTCATGCTCTTTTTATCTCTTGCGTGATGGGAAAGGATTGCGTAACTATTTGACCCAATTCATGCCAACGAAATTGAAGGAACCTGTAGGACAAGTTTTATCAGATGTAAATCAACAGTTGTCCAACTATGTTCGAGGGCAAGTGACAGTGGCTATTATTGTTGCGGTAATGTTTATGATTTTCTTCAAGATCATTGGTCTACGCTATGCAGTTACGTTGGGGGTTACTGCTGGTATTTTAAATCTGGTTCCTTATCTTGGTAGTTTCCTAGCCATGCTTCCTGCCCTAGTATTGGGTTTGATTGCTGGGCCAGTCATGCTGTTAAAAGTGGTGATTGTCTTTATCGTAGAACAAACTATTGAAGGCCGTTTTGTGTCTCCATTGATTTTGGGAAGTCAATTGAATATCCATCCCATTAATGTTCTCTTTGTCTTGTTAACTTCAGGATCTATGTTTGGTATTTGGGGAGTTTTACTCGGTATTCCAGTTTATGCTTCTGCTAAGGTTGTCATTTCGGCGATTTTTGAATGGTATAAGGTAGTCAGTGGCCTATATGAAGTAGAGGGAGAGGAAATCAAGAGTGAACAATAGTCAACAGATGTTACAGGCTTTGGAAGAGCAAGATTTAACCAAGGCTGAGCACTATTTCGTCAAAGCTTTAGAAAATGATCCAAGTGACCTTCTGTATGAGTTAGCTACTTATCTTGAAGGGATTGGTTTTTATCCTCAGGCCAAGGAAATTTACCTGAAAATTGTAGAAAATTTTCCAGAGGTTCATCTTAATCTGGCAGCGATTGCTAGTGAGGATGGTCAAATCGAGGAAGCATTTGCGTACCTTGAGGAAATCCAAGCTGACAGTGACTGGTATGTTTCAGCTTTGGCACTTAAAGCAGACCTTTACCAGCTGGAAGGTTTGACAGATGTGGCGCGTGAGAAATTATTGGAGGCCTTAACTTACTCGGAAGATCCTCTCTTGATATTGGGATTAGCAGAGTTGGATAGTGAGTTGGAAAATTACCAAGAAGCTATTCAAGGCTATGCCCAGTTAGATAATCGTACTATTTATGAGCAAACGGGCATTTCTACCTATCAACGAATTGGCTTTGCCTATGCCCAGTTGGGGAAATTTGAAACAGCTACAGAGTTTTTAGAAAAAGCCCTGGAGTTAGAATACGATGACCTAACAGCTTTTGAGTTGGCCAGTCTTTACTTTGATCAAGAAGAATATCAAAAAGCTGTTCTATACTTTAAGCAACTTGATACCATTTCACCTGATTTTGAAGGCTATGAGTATGGTTACAGTCAGGCCTTACATAAGGAACATCAAGTTCAAGAAGCCCTGCGTATCGCTAAGCAAGGCTTAGAGAAAAATCCCTTTGAAACTCGCCTCTTGCTAGCTGCTTCACAATTTTCTTATGAATTGCATGATGCTAGTGGAGCAGAGAACTACCTCCTTACTGCTAAAGAAGATGCTGAGGATACGGAAGAAATCTTACTCCGTCTAGCAACTATTTATCTGGAGCAGGAGCGTTATGAAGATATTCTAGACTTGCAAAGTGAGGAGCCAGAAAATCTTTTGACCAAGTGGATGATTGCTCGTTCCTATCAAGAAATGGACGATTTGGATTCTGCCTATGAGCATTACCAAGAATTAGTAGGAGATTTGAAGGACAATCCAGAGTTTCTGGAACACTATATCTATCTCTTGCGTGAACTGGGCTACTTTGAGGAAGCAAAAGTCAATGCCCAAGCTTACTTAAAACTAGTTCCAGATGATGTGCAAATGCAAGAACTATTTGAGAGATTGTAAGAATATATTTTTTTAAAAACTGTATCTAATCATTTTTTTGATAGATATAGTTTTTTTCTTTTTCAAATAGAATTTTTTTACAAAAAAATTCTTGGTTATTTTGTTTATTTATGCTATAATAGGAACAATTATTTTTTTAGGAGGTGCAGTATGTCTTATTTGTTTGAGATATTACCGAGTTTATTGAGCGGTGCAAGCATGACTTTGCAGGTTTTTGCACTGGTCTTGATTTTTTCTATTCCTTTGGGCGTTTTGATTGCCTTTGCCTTGCAAGTCCATTGGAAGCCCCTCCATCATCTGATTAATATTTATATTTGGATTATGCGAGGCACACCCTTGCTCTTGCAATTAATCTTTATCTATTATGTGCTGCCAAGTATTGGGATTCGTTTGGACCGTCTTCCTGCGGCTATCATTGCCTTTGTATTGAATTATGCGGCTTACTTTGCTGAAATCTTCCGTGGAGGGATTGATACCATTCCTAAAGGTCAATATGAGGCTGCTAAGGTCTTGAAATTCAGTCCTTTTGACACAGTACGCTATATTATCTTGCCCCAAGTGACCAAGATTGTTCTTCCTAGCGTATTTAACGAAGTCATGAGTTTGGTCAAGGATACTTCTCTGGTCTATGCTCTAGGCATTTCAGACCTTATCTTGGCTAGTCGAACAGCTGCAAACCGTGATGCTAGTCTGGTTCCAATGTTCTTAGCAGGAGCCATTTACTTGATTTTGATTGGGATTGTGACCATTCTTGCCAAAAAAGTTGAGAAGAAGTACAGTTACTATAGATAGGAGGCTGCCATGTTAGAATTACGAAATATCAATAAAGGCTTTGGTGAAAAGCAAATTTTGTCCAATTTCAGTCTAAAAATTCCTGAAAAGCAAATCCTAGCTATCGTTGGGCCTTCTGGTGGAGGTAAGACAACCCTCTTACGTATGCTTGCGGGTCTGGAAACTATTGATTCAGGGGAAATCTTTTATAATGGAGAACCTTTAGAACTGGATGAACTGGAGAAACGAAATCTACTGGGATTTGTATTCCAAGATTTCAACTTTTCCCTCATCTATCAGTTCTAGATAATTTGACATTATCGCCTGTGAAAACCATGGGGATGAAGCAGGAAGAGGCTGAGAAGAAGGCGCGAGGGCTTTTGGAACAGTTGGGGCTAGCAGGACATGCAGATGCTTATCCCTTCTCACTATCTGGTGGGCAAAAGCAGCGTGTGGCCTTGGCGCGTGCTATGATGATTGACCCAGAAATCATTGGTTACGATGAACCAACTTCGGCCCTAGATCCAGAATTGCGCTTGGAAGTGGAAAAACTGATCTTGAAAAATAGAGAATTAGGGATGACGCAGATTGTGGTTACCCACGATTTACAGTTCGCTGAAAATATCGCAGATCAGATTCTCAAGGTTGAGCCCAAGTAGGAGGTGCCAATGACTAATAAGAAAATCGCTTTAGTATTGGTTTCTATCCTGACTTTCTTTTTAACGGCTTGTACTCAGAAGGCTAGTAATCCCAAGCAAGATAACTGGAATAAGTATCAAGAGCAGGGGACCATTACTATTGGTTTTGACAATACCTTTGTACCTATGGGATTTGAAGAAAAGAATGGACAGTATACAGGCTTTGATATTGACTTAGCACAAGCTGTCTCTGAAAAATTAGGCTTTAAGATTCAATTTCAACCCATCGACTGGGATATGAAGGAGACGGAACTGCAAAATGGGACCATTGATGCCATCTGGAATGGCTATTCTGCCACTGATGAACGCCGAGAGAAAGTTGCCTTTAGCATTCCATATATGGAAAATCAGCAAGTTCTGGTGACGAAAAAAAACCAGCAGATTCGTTCAGTAGAGGATATGAAGGATAAGACCTTGGGAGCCCAAGCCGGTTCCTCTGGTTATTTAGACTTTGAAGCCCAGCCAGATTTACTGAAAAATCGTGTCAAAGATCAGAAGGCTAATCAGTACCAGAGTTTTAATGAGGCCTTGATTGATTTGAAAAATGACCGGATTGATGCCTTGTTGATTGACCGAGTGTATGCTAATTACTATCTCCAGTCTGAGGGGATATTAAATGACTATAATGTCTTTTCAGCTGGATTTGAAAGTGAATCTTTTGCAGTAGGAGTTAGGCCAGCTGACAAAAGATTACTACAAGCTTTAAACCAAGCCTTTATTGAACTATACAAAGAAGGAAAGTTCCAGGAAATCAGCCAAAAATGGTTTGGAGAAGATGTGGCAACAAAAAGAAGTGAAAGAAGGAATCTAAATGACGGTTTCTTCTTTTTATTTATAATATAAGAGTTAGATATCGCTTGACAGATTGATTATTGTTCGATAATATATTAAGTAGAAAGATAACATATCACTATATTTATTTGTGGTTTAAAAGTTATTTTTTTACATCAAAGTATTATATATTAACAATTCATGTTATGTTGGAGGAATCTATTTATGTTTAATTCTAAAGGACGATATGTTCGTCAATCGCAGGTGGAGAAATTCACACGTTACAGTATTCGTAAGGTTAGTTTTGGAGCGGCTAGTGTGGCTGTAGCTACTGGACTGTTTTTTTCCTTGGTGGAGGAAGCGTCCAAGCGGCTGAACAACTAACTAATTCAGAACATACAGCAGTTCAAAAAAATCACAAAATCTAAATGATAAGTCCACGGAACTCTCTAAGGAAGTTTCAGGACAAGCATCTGCTACTGCTAAAGAGCCCGATGGACAAAAATACTACTTCTAAAAAGAGTCTACTACTGACAAACAAGCCAGTGAAGTTGAAACTCCAAATGTAGTGACGGGAAAAAAAGTTGCTATTAATACAGCATCGTTAGAAGATTTAGTTGCTAAAGCTGAAAGTAGATTGACTCAATTAACTGAAGGAAAGAAAACAAAATCAGTCATTGATGATGCTAAAAATTTGGTTCATAAAGCAAAAGAGCTTTTAAATGATGATACAAAAACACAGTCAAACGTTGATGCACTTGCTAAACAACTTTCAAGTAGCCTTATCATTTTAAACAGTATCAATTCAGAAGCAACTGAAGAAGAAAAAGTAAACCAAAACCAAGATTCTAGAAATGGACAAGCTATCCCTGGTAAAGGGGAAAGTGAGTTTAGAGCTGATTCATCTAGTAACAGTGCTACAACTACAGGAACTAGTGATACAATCACACCAACAAATCCAGCGCAACCAACTGCGAAAAATATTATCGGAAGCACAAGTACAGTATCACGAGAAAACTTTACTGGTTGGGATACTTATACAATGCCGTTCGGGAGTCGCCATCCAGGTCAAGGTGATTTAGGTGTTAATACTCCAGAGAAAATAGCAGATGCTGCTGACTTAGAGTTTAGAGTGTTCTCTGATCAAAGAGCTGGTACAAGACCTAGTCCTGGACCATCTAACTATACTTATGATGGTAAAGAGAGTGATGTAAAGGCTCGTATTGACTATGGATTGAAACTTCCTGCTGAAGAAGTCCAAAAAATTATAGAAGAAGCTCCACTATGGCGTGGAAAGCTAAGATATAATGGAACTAGTATTTCAAGTCAAATCCCAGCAACTTACTATGGAAATGGACCTTATGAATATCTGCTTTCTAGTATCTATAAACTTGGATATGAACAAGGTATTGATAAAGTATACATTAAAGATGTAAGTAAACGTATTGAAGTAACAGAAGCTGCTAAAAAGGCTGGTTGGACTGTTTCAGATTTCAATGTGTCCAATTTCCCGAATGGTTTATTTTATGACAAAGCAACAGATAGTGTGCAAGGGGTTGTAACACATAGAAGTCCATTTAACTATCAACAAGTAAAAGCTCGAGTAACGTTTAAAAATACTATTACTGGTAAAAGTGTTACGATTCCACTAGATGATCATAGATTTGGTGGAACAGCATGGAAAGATGGAACACCACCAACACTAGAAATTAACGATACTGTTAAAGAAGGGAAAGTTGGAGAAGCACTAACTGTTCCAGTAGAATATAGAGATGCTGGAGCTTCGCATGCTGGGGTACCAAATGATAGAAGAGTTTCTTATACTTTAACGAATGAAAATGGAACCCCAATTGGACGTACAACTACAATTACAGAAACTGTAGGACGTGCTATTCTGGGTGTTTCTGGAGCGAAGATTACAGGAACGACAGGTACTGGTGCTGCTACTCCTACAGAATTAACAGGAAATGAGACAAAAATTCCAGGTGTAGGTTTTACAATTGCATCAGCTGATATGACTGAGAATAATCCGAATGGATTCAAAGGAACACCAACTGAAGCTGGGATTTACAGAGTTTCAATTTATGCAAGAGATTATCAAGAGACAAATGCTAATGAGGCATACGCACACGCAACCTTTAAAATTGCACCTGAAGTGACAATAAAAAATATTCATGCTTACGATACAGAAGTTCCGATTACAATTTCTAAAGGGGCTTCAGAAGCGACAATTACATTACCAGATGGAACAAATACAAAAATTGTTGCTAAAGATGGTAAATGGGTTGTATCAGAAACAACAAATACTGCTGTAAACGTCAATGATGAAATTGGTACAGTTGGTGAAACTTTCAATCTAAAAGTTCTTCCAACAGCAACAGCAAATGCCGCAACAGATACGATTAACGTAACTGCAAATAGTGAAAATATTACAGCAACGTTTACACGAGCCGAAGTAACATTAAAAACGCAACTAGGAGAAAATGTAGCAGCAACATTCAATAAAACTAGTGGTCGTTGGGAATTATCTGGTGAGACTGCTGAGAAGAAAACTCCTAACAGTGACGGTACAACAACATGGTTAAAACGCGACCTATATGTTGATGTGAATAAAGATGGAGAAACAATCTTTAATGTTTACGAATATACTCGTACATTAAACGCAGAAGGAAAAGTTACAGCCGTTAATAATGTATCTCGTACATTAACGACGTATAAAAAAGAAAATACGGCGAACAGTTCAGCAGATTCAGCAACTGATACTAATAAAGGAATGGTTGTAACTGTTAAATATGATAAAGGATTAAATAAATGGTCTGCTGATGATAACTCTACTGTAACAGCAACAAAAACTGGAGATAAGTGGACGATTTCAACTACATCAGGATTTAAAGGAACAGTTGATGCAGTAGAAACAGCAAGTTCTTCAGATAAAGCGTCTATATTAAATGATGCTCCGTCTATTAGCTCAAGTTTATATACTACTGTAAAAGGTGCTACAGTAGATTTAGTAAAACAAAAATCAGCTGCAGTAACAATTACAGATACAGAAGATGATGCGACAACTGCTCCAAATAAAAAGGAAACAACAGTTACAAAAGTAACGTTAACATCTCCTTCAGGAACAGTAACAGAATATAGAAGTGCAGCAGAAGCAGCAACTGTTAAATTATCAGAAGTAGGTACTTACACAGTTAAAGTTGAAGTAAAAGATAGTAACGGAAATATCGTTACTGCGGATACTGAAACGGATACTGGAACAAATAAAGGTGCCGAAACTGCAGTGAATTCAACTACCTATACAATTACTGTAAAAGATCAAGAAACGAATAAATTGTATACAGTTGAAGATGATGCAGTAACAAATGATCAGTTGAAAGAAAAAGTAAACCCTACAGCTGTAGACGGCTTTACTCCAACTAAAAATGATATTACAGATATTCCTACAACAGCTAAAAAAGCAGGTCAAACACTAGAAGTGCCAGCAACAGTAACTTATACAAAAGGAACTGAAACAATTCCTGTAGAAACTAAAGTAGATGTTGTAGTTTTACCAAAAGTAGAACCAACAGGTGTAACAGTTCTTAAAGATAGCACTGGTTTAGATGAAGCAGTTAAAGCGAAAGCAGTAGAAGCAGCAACTGCAGTTCCAACTGATAAATTGCCAGATGGTGTAACTGTAAGAGTTAAAGAAGTTAAAGCAGGAACAGTACCGGAAACAACAGCAACTGGAGTACAAAAGCCAGCAACAGCAGTTGTAGAGTATGTAAAAGATGGTAAAGTAGTTGCAACTAGAGAAGTAACAGTCCCAGTAACAGTAGTAGGTTCAACAGCTAAGAAATTAGTAGTATTTGAAGGGGATACTGTTACAAAAGATGATGTGAAAGGTGCTGTAACACCAGGTACAGACGGAACAAAAGGTGAACCTGTCATTGCTGAAGATATTACTGCTAAAGCAGGAAATAAAGAAGCGACAATCCCGGTAACATATGATAATGGTAAGTTAACCGAAACAGTGAAAGTTCCAGTAACAGTTTTACCAAAACCAGAAGCAGATGAAATTCTTGTTCCTAAAAATGGCGACAAAGAAAAAGCAAAAGAAAAAGTACTTGCTCAAGCTGAAAAAGCGATTGCTGATGGAACATTTACAGGTAAACTACCACAAGGTGCTAGAGTTGAAATTGATAAAACAGCTACAGTAACAGTCCCTGACTTAACAGATGATACTGAAGTGGATGTGACTGTTAAATACATTGTAGATGATGAAGAGAAAACAACAACTGTTAAAGTACCAGTTACAGTAGTTGAAGGTATACCACAAATCGTCCCAGTTGATGAAAACAACAAACAACCAGATCCAGAAAAGAGCATTGATAAAACAGATTATCCAGAAGGATCTACATTTAGATATAAGACTCCAGATGGGCAAACATCTCCAATCGATGTAACAACAACTGGTGATAAGAATGTGATTGTTGAAGTACTTGATCCACAAGGAAATACAATCGTTGAAGTACCAGCAACTGTACGTGTAGTTGATAGTACACCACAATTTGTAGTAGCAAATCCAGCTAAGAAACAACCTGAAGCGAAAGATAGTGTTACACCAGGAGAATATCCAGATGGCACAACATTTGAATACAAACACCAGTAGATACAACAACTGCAGGTGAAAAAGATGTAACTGTTGTAGCTAAGTTAAATGGTCAACCAATTGCAGAAGTTCCTGCGAAAGTAGTAGTTGTAGATCCTAAGACACAATACGTAGTAGCAGATCCAAGCAAACCACAACCGGATGCAGCTAAGAGCATTGATCCAGAACAATACCCAGAAGGAACAACATTTGAGTATAAGACTCCAGTAGATACAACAACACCAGGAGAAAAAGATGTAGTTGTCATTGCAAAAGATGGAAATGATACACTTGTAGAAGTACCAACAAAAGTGAAAGTTGTACAAGGTTACCCACAAATTGTTCCAGTAGATGAAGGTAAGAAACAACCATCACCTGAAGATAGCATTGATTCGAATGATTACCCAGATGATGCAACATTTGAGTATAAAGAAGAAGTAGATACATCTAAACCAGGTGATAAGAAAGTTACCGTTGTTGTGAAACAAGGGGATAAGGTATTAGTTGAAGTGCCATCTACAGTTCGTGTAGTGGAAGGTTATCCTAAATATGTACCAGTAGACCCAGCTAAGAAACAGCCAGATCCAAAAGAAAACATTAATCCAAATGATTTCCCAACTGGAACAACATTTGAATATAAAGATAACACTCCAGTAGATACAACAACACCAGGTGATAAACCTGTAACGGTAGTAGCTAAGCTGAATGGACAACCAATTACAGAAATTCCAGCGAAAATTGTTGTTGTAGAACCTAAGACACAATATGTCCCTGTGAATGCTGAAAATGATAAGAAACCAAAACCAAAAGATAGCATCACTCCAGATGATTATCCAGAAGGTTCAACATTTGAATACAAAACTCCAGAAGGACAAGCAAATCCATATGATGGAACAACACCGGGTGAAAAAGATGTTACTGTAGTCGTGAAAGATTCGGATGGAGATACAATTGTAGAAGTACCTGCGAAGATTAAAGTCGTTCAAGGTAAAGAACAATTAACTCCAGTAAATGCTGAAGATAAAGATAAACCTAAAGCTGAAGATAGTATCACACCAAGTGATTATCCAGAAGGTTCAACGTTCGAATACAAAGTTCCAGAAGGACAAACAACTCCATATGATGGATCAACACCAGGTGATAAACCAGTTACTGTAGTTGTAAAAGATAAAGATGGGAAAGTGTTAGTAGAAGTTCCAGCTACTATTAAAGTAGTTGAAACAAAACCAACACCAATTGAAACACCTGTAACAAATACGCCATTAAAAGAAGAAGACTATACTAGAGGTCTAAATATTCCAGACGGAGCAACAGCTAAAGTAGGAGACTTACCAGATTTAACAACACCTGGAGAAAAAACTCCTGTAAAAGTAACAATCACATTACCAAACAGTAAATCTTATACTGTGGATGTTCCGGTAACAGTGACACCAGTTAAGGAAATCGAGACACCAGTCACAACAGAAAAATTGACTCCAGAAGATATCTTAAAACAAATTAAAGTACCAGAAGGAGGAAATGCTAAGGTAGGAGACTTACCAGATTTAACAACACCAGGTAAGAAAGATCCGGTGAAAGTAACTGTAACATTACCAAATGGTAAAGTAGTAACAGTGGATGTTCCTGTAAATGTAACGCCTGTTAAGGAAATTGAAACACCAGTCACAACAGAAAAAAATTAACTCCAGAGGATGTTTTTAAAACAAATTAAAGTACCAGAAGGAGCGACAGCTAAGGTAGGAGACCTTCCAGATTTAACAACACCAGGTAAGAAGGATCCTGTAAAAGTAACGATTACATTACCAAATGGCAAAGTAGTGACAGTAGACGTACCAGTAACAGTTACACCGGTTAAGGAAATCGAAACACCAGTCACAACAGAAAAACTGACTCCAGAGGATATTTTAAAACAAATTAAAGTGCCAGACGGAGCAACAACTAAGGTAGGAGATCTTCCAGACTTAACAACACCAGGTAAGAAAGATCCAGTTAAAGTAACGGTTGAATTACCAAATGGAAAAGTGATTACAGTAGAAGTGCCGGTAAATGTAACACCAATTAAGGAAATCGAAACACCAGTAACGAAATATAAATTGACTCCAGAAGATATCTTGAAACAAATCAAAGTACCAGAAGGAGCAAGAACTAAGGTAGGAGATCTTCCAGACTTAACAACACCAGGTAAGAAAGACCCAGTGAAAGTAACGATTACATTACCAAATGGTAAAGTAGTGACAGTAGACGTACCAGTAACAGTAACACCAGTTAAGGAAATCGAAACACCAGTAACGACAACACCATTAACACAAGAAGATTACACTAAAGGAATTACAATTCCAGAAGGTGGAAAGTAACGAAAGTAGAAAATATTCCAGATTTAACAACACCAGGTAAGAAAGACCCAGTGAAAGTAACTGTGGAATTACCAAATGGCAAAGTAGTGACAGTAGACGTACCAGTGAATGTAACACCAATTACACCAATTGAAACACCAGTCACAACAGCTAAATTGACTCCAGAGGATATTTTAAAACAAATCAAAGTACCAGAAGGAGCAACAACTAAGGTAGAAAACATTCCAGACTTAACAACACCTGGTAAGAAGGATCCTGTAAAAGTAATGATTACATTACCAAACGGTAAAGTTGTGACTGTAGAAATTCCAGTAAATGTTACACCTATTGAAGATATTGTTAAAAAACAAGGAGATCCAATTACTGCTGAGGATGTTGAAAAACACATTCCAAAAGGAGTAAAAGTTATCAATATTGGTGATAAACCTACAACAGATATTCCAGGTGAAAGACCAAGTATCCCAGTAGAGATTGAATTACCAAATGGAATTCGAGTAACGATGAACATTCCAGTAATCGTAACACCGAAAGTAACACCTGTAGTAGTTCCAGTAGGAACACCAGTTACACCAGAAGATGTTCAGAAACATATTGAATTACCAAATGGATGGAAGGTAACAAAAGTAGGAGAAATTCCAACAACAACTACACCAGGAACAAAACCAGTCGTTCCAGTAGAGATTGAATTACCAGATGGTCGTAAGATTACTGTCGATGTACCAGTCATCGTTACGCCAACCGTAAGACAAATTGTTGTACCACAAGGAACTCCAATCACACCAGACGATGTGAAAGGACATATTGATCTTCCAAAAGAACCAGGATGGGAAATTGTTGAAGTAGGAGAAATCCCAACAACAATTCCAGCTGGAGTGAAACCAAGTGTTAAAGTGAAGATTAAAGTTCCTACTGGAGAAATTATTGAAGTAGAAGTACCAATCATCGTAACACCGAAAGTAACACCAATTGTAGTAGAAGTGGGAACACCAATTACGAAAGAGGATGTTATTAAGAAAGTAGGTTTACCAGAAGGATGGGAAATTGTTGAGGTCGGAGAAATTCCAACAACAGAAACACCAGGTGATAAGCCATCTGTAACGGTTGAGATTGAATTACCGGATGGACGTAAAGTGACAGTAGAAGTTCCTGTGAAAGTCACTCCTAAATCTAATCATGTTAATAATCAAGGAAATAATGGTAGTTCAGCTACTCATATCGTAACACGTTACCAAGATGGTGATGGTAAAGAAATTTCTCCAGAAGAAAATGGTAGCCATGGACCTAAGACTTTAGAAGGTTATGAATATATTGGTACTAAAACAGATAAAAATGGCAATGTGATTCATACCTATAAGAAAGTAGTTACTTCAACTCGTTCTGAGCAACTCTGTTTCGCCAGTTCGTCCCTACAGATCCAGATAAACCAGTAGTTAATCCAACTCAGGTAAGTCGAACAGAATCAAATCAAGCAGTTAGTGCAACAACTGTAGAAAATGATAAGAAGGAATTACCAAATACTGGTACAGACGATAAGAACATTTTATCTAGTCTTGGACTTCTTGGAATGTTGGGTGCATTCGGACTTGTAGCTCGTAAGAAAAAAGAAGACTAATACTCTTCGAAAATCTCTTCAAACCAAGTCAGCTTCACCTTGCCGTAGATATGCTCACTGACTTCGTCAGTCTTATCTACAACCTCAAAACTGTGTTTTGAGCAACCTGCGGCTAGCTTTCTAGTTTGCACTTTGATTTTCATTGAGTATAGGAAAGAAATTTCCTTTCTAAAGTCCGATAGAAAAATAGACTGAGGTGAAAACTTCAGTCTATTTCTTTTTACTATAAAAAAATCCTCTGGCAAATACCAGAGGATAAGAATCTATTTCATTGTTGGGAAGAGCAATACATCACGGATAGTGGTTGTGTCAGTGAGGAGCATGCAGAGACGGTCGATACCGATTCCCAAACCACCTGTTGGTGGCATACCGTATTCAAGAGCCTCGATGTAGTCATAGTCGATGCCTGTTGCTTCATCATCACCAAGTTCTTTAGCTTTAGCTTGGGCTTCAAAACGGCTAAGTTGGTCGATTGGATCATTTAACTCAGTAAAGGCATTACCGTACTCCTTAGTCATGATGAAGAGCTCAAAACGGTCAGTAAAGCGTTCGTCTTCAGGATTCTTCTTAGCAAGTGGAGATACAGCTACTGGATGTCCATAGACAAAGGTTGGTTGAATCAAGGTTTCTTCAACAAACTCTTCAAAGAAGGCATTGATGATGTGGCCAACTTCAGTGTAGTGTTTCTCAACTGGAACTTTCTTCTCAGCAGCGATAGCTTTAGCTTCTTCCAAAGTCATATCTTGCCAGAAGTCTACACCAGTAATTTCTTTGATAGCATCCACCATGTGAACACGCTTAAATGGTTCGTTAATCTTGATTTCAGTTCCTTGATAGTTAACTGGACCATCTCCCTTAACTGATTTAGCAGCGTGTTGGATAATACCTTCAGTCAAGTCCATAATGTCTTGGAAGTCTGCGTATGCTTGGTAAACTTCGATAGAAGTGAACTCAGGGTTGTGAGTAGCATCCATTCCTTCATTACGGAAGATACGGCCAATTTCATAGACACGTTCCATACCACCGACGATAAGGCGTTTCAAGTGAAGCTCAGTTGCGATACGAAGCACCATGTCAATGTTTTGGGCATTGTGGTGAGTGATAAATGGACGGGCAGCAGCTCCACCAGCTTCGTTGTGAAGAACAGGTGTTTCTACTTCAAGGAATCCTTTTTGGTCAAGGTAACGACGGATTTCAGAGATGATTTTTGAACGAGTGACAAAACGCTCAAAACTTTCACGGTTAGAAATCAAGTCAAGGTAACGTTTACGGTAAATTGTTTCAACGTCTGTCAAACCGTGGAATTTCTCAGGGAGTGGGCGAAGTGCTTTAGACAAGTGAGTGATGTGAGTAGCTTTGATAGAGAGTTCTCCCATATCTGTACGCATCACTTCACCTTCGACACCAAGGAAGTCACCAAGGTCTGCTTTTTTGAAGATTTCATAGTTTTCTTCACCGACAGCATCCTTACGAACGTAGATCTGGATTTGACCTTCGCGGTCTTGAAGGTGGGCAAAACCTACTTTACCTTTACCACGTTTGGTTACCAAGCGTCCTGCGATAGTAGCTGTTTCGTTTTTATCATGTAATTGTTCTTTATCGAGGTCGGCATATTTATCTTTTAATTCTTGTGAATTTGCAGTGCGTTCAAAGCGTTTTCCGAAAGGATCGATTCCTTGTTCACGAAGCGCAGCCATTTTTTCACGGCGAACGATCTGCTGGTCATTTAGTTCTTCCATATGTTCTGTTGACATGGGATCCTCCTAGTTTTACTCAAAATTGAATACGATGAGTCATTTTTGCGATACTCCCATTTTATCATAAATAGCCAAGAAATTCACGGATAATCTTTCAAAACTAAAAAGAACTTGACGCTAAAATCAAGTTCTGTTATTGATAGGAAGTATCATTCCAAGTATCGAGAGTAAATGTTTCAAAATCATGGGTTTCTAGAATGGTCAGGCTGGCATTTGCTAGACCGCCATCTTTACGAAGAAGAGGTTCTTTATAACCTAGGAGAGTACGAAGACTAGCAGTAAGATTAGCGCCGTGACCGACAATTAGAATACGCTCAGCTGGACTATCTTTTAATGATTTGATAAATTGGATGGTCCGTTGCGTGGTGCTATAGAGGGATTCGGCTCCAAACATTTGAGTGTCAAATTGAGCAAGATTAGATCGAAAAGCTTTGATTTGTTGCGGGTAAATAGCTTCCAAGGTTGCGATTTTCAAACCTTCTAACTTCCCCAGCTGCCATTCACGGAGATTAGAAACACTTCTAAAGGACAGGGTGTCTTGAGTTGACTTTGGATAATCTCAGCAGATTTGACCGCTCGAGGTAAATCACTTGAATAAATCTGATCGAAAGGAACATCCTTGAGATACTGCCCTAGTTGTTTTAGGGTGTCAATAGATTCAGGAAGAAGGGGAGAATCTCCGCTAGCACCTTGAAAGCGTCCTTCTTGGTTCCAGACTGTACGACCGTGGCGGACAAAGTAGAGTTTCATTACTTACTGTCCTCCAAGATATCTGCAAAGTCAGCTTTTACAAAGCTAGCCAAGTCTTGTGGTGCGACGATAATGCTGTGACCAACTTCTCCAGCAGAGACAATCATTTGATCCAAGTCTAGAGCGATCTTATCGATAAAAATGGGGTAATTGTGTTTCTGACGAATTCCGACAGGATTATTGGCTCCATGAATGTAACCAGTTGTTTTTTCCAAGTCCTTTTGTGGAATCATGCTCACTTTTTTATTGCCAGAAATTTTGGCTAATTTCTTTTCAGACAAGTGTTGAGTGATGGGCACAATTCCGATAATCGGTCCTGTTTTATCTCCCAAAAGAGCCAAGGTTTTGAAAATCTGATCTCGTTCATAATCTTGAGGAAGTTCTCCTTCAAGGGCATTGATTTGAATCCCTTGATGTGGGATACCTGCTTTTAGACAGGATTTGTTCCACCAATGTTTTTTTGATTTTTACTTTTTTTGCCATTATTTATATTTATCCTCCAATTGACTCATCCAAATACCAAGCCAGATTCCCAGAGCAAAGAAGAAGGCGATGATGACATACCCAACAAGAGAAATACCAGTGTATTGGATACTTTCAGCGTTTCCTGCATTCGGAATCAAGATCAAAAGAGTACTTGATAGGACGATACCGATGATGAAATGATAGACGCGTGAGTGATAGTTGTTTAAGGCATAATCCATCAATTTTGAAAAAATGATGAGAGTTGCACCTGCCCCGATTCCAATCGGGAAGAAGGTTCCCAAGAGGTCAAAGGTTTTAAAACCAGTCAACATAGGAGCATAGAGACCCAAAATCAAAAGGAGATTTGATGGACTGAGGCCAGGAACTAATACGCCAAGAGCCAGCAGTGCACCAGCTAGGACGAAATTAAGAAAGCTGGCACTTAAGGTTCCAACAACAAAATTTAAGGCATAGAGACCTAGTCCAGAAATGATAAAGGTTGCCCAGAACCAAGCTAAATCAATCTTGTCTCGGTCAGATTCTCGAGTTGATTCTTTGAGAAGGCTAGGAACTGTACCAATGATGGCACCTGCAAAGCTCCATAAGACAAAGACCTGATAATTTTCAAGCAGGTATTCAATCGGGTAGGAAAATAAGCCGATTCCCAGAAGCATACCGATGGCAACTGGAATAAAGTACAAAAACATTTTCTTTAAAGTCTTTAAAGGATGGGCCAGAAAGCCAATCATTCGTTCATAAATTCCTAAGATTGCTGCTAGAACCCCTCCGGAAATTCCCGGTAGAATAAATCCAAGAGCAATGACAATCCCTTTAATAACACGTGCTAACCATGAGAGCATATTTTTCCTCCAACTATTTCTATTTCAAAAAATCCTTACTATATTGTATCACAATCAAACACAAAAATAAAAAAAGCAAATGATAAAACAAATGCTTTTAAGGTTTTAAAAAGAGTTTTCTAAAGGTTTCTTCTTTGTTCTTTAAGGCAGAGATAACGTTGATATCCAAATCGTGGTCAAAGCCAGCAATTTTTCCTTTAGACGTGTACTGGTGAATGTCGTAATCTAAATCAGTTTTAGGAGTAGCTTCGTAAAATCCTGAGTCAGAACCATAGGAAGGAATCCAAACAGACGTAAACTTATCTGTATCAATACTGTGCTCTTCCATGAAGTAGACCCCAACGTAGATTCCGATATTTTTAGCACCCAGTGATTCAAGCTTTGCTCGGAAGGCTTCAACACCATCGTTCATATTAGACATGGTTTTTTCTTCCACGTCTAGCCAATAGTAACTTGGACTGTATGGAGAAGAGGCGTTATAGAATACCTCAGCAGCTTTTTCCATCTCCTGGACATTTTTTCCGGCTACATAGGCATAGACAGCAACTGGGACATTTCGTTTTTGAAACTCAGTGATATGGGTTTTAAAGGCCTTATCAACACCATTAACATAGGAAGCATCGTTCTCTTTGGACGTTTGAGCACCACTATGGACGCGAACAATAGCTCCAGAAATGTTTTGGGACAGAGTATCGTAATTGATTTCCTCAGGACGCTGCCAACCAGAAACATCAATTACCGGTTTATCTATATTGTGTAGCGCTTGCGTTTCTACTTGCGCGATATTTGACTTTGTTTTTACAGGATGGTCCTCAAAAACGAGGGCGATTCAGGATTAAAATGAAAATCATAATCCCAAAAAAACCAAACAAAAATAAGCGGATTTATTTTTCTTTCTCATATCTCATAATTTTACCTTAAAAATGAGAAAAAAATCAAAAAAATACTCAAAAAAATGGGTTAATAAAGGACTTTAGAGCATTTTTTCATTCAAGAGCGCGGAATGATTTGAAATATGGTATAATAAAAGGGAATTTCTAGAGAAAAGAGAAGATTATGTCAAATTATGCCATTATTTTAGCAGCGGGTAAAGGGACTCGCATGAAATCTGATTTGCCAAAAGTGTTGCACAAGGTTGCGGGTATTTCTATGTTGGAACATGTTTTCCGTAGTGTGGGAGCTATCCAACCTGAAAAGACAGTAACAGTTGTAGGACACAAGGCGGAATTGGTTGAGCAGGTCTTGGCTGGACAGACAGAATTTGTGACTCAATCTGAACAGTTAGGGACTGGCCATGCAGTTATGATGACAGAGCCTATCCTAGAAGGTTTGTCAGGTCACACCTTGGTTATTGCAGGGGATACTCCTTTAATCACAGGTGAAAGCTTGAAAAACTTGATTGATTTCCACATCAATCATAAAAATGTGGCCACTATCTTGACTGCTGAAACAGATAATCCTTTTGGCTATGGACGAATTGTGCGTAATGACAATGCTGAAGTTCTTCGCATTGTTGAGCAGAAGGATGCTACAGATTTTGAAAAGCAAATCAAGGAAATTAATACTGGAACCTATGTTTTTGATAACGAGCGTTTGTTTGAGGCTTTGAAAAATATCAATACCAACAACGCTCAAGGTGAATACTATATCACAGATGTCATTGGGATTTTCCGAGAAGCTGGTGAAAAAGTTGGCGCTTATACTTTGAAAGATTTTGATGAAAGTCTTGGGGTAAATGACCGTGTGGCACTTGCGACTGCTGAGTCGGTTATGCGTCGTCGCATCAATCATCAGCATATGGTCAATGGTGTTAGCTTTGTCAATCCAGAAGCAACTTATATCGATATTGATGTTGAGATTGAGCCTGAAGTTCAAATCGAAGCCAATGTTACCTTGAAAGGGCACACGAAATTGGTGCTGAGACTGTTTTGACAAATGGTACTTATGTAGTGGACAGCACTATCGGAGCAGGAGCTGTCATTACCAATTCTATGATTGAAGAAAGTAGTGTTGCTGATGGAGTGACAGTCGGTCCGTATGCCCACATTCGTCCAGGTTCAAGTCTGGGTGCCCAAGTTCATATTGGTAACTTTGTTGAGGTGAAAGGTTCTTCTATCGGCGAGAATACTAAGGCTGGTCATTTGACTTATATCGGAAACTGTGAAGTGGGTAGCAAAGTTAATTTTGGTGCTGGAACCATTACAGTCAACTATGACGGCAAAAACAAATACAAGACAGTCATCGGCAACAATGTCTTTGTTGGTTCAAATTCAACCATTATTGCGCCAGTAGAACTTGGTGACAATTCCCTCGTTGGAGCTGGTTCAACTATTACCAAAGACGTGCCAGCGGATGCTATTGCTATTGGTCGCGGTCGTCAGGTTAATAAAGACGAATATGCAACACGCCTTCCTCATCATCCTAAGAATCAGTAGGAGCCTATCATGGAATTTGAAGAAAAAACGCTTAGTCGAAAAGAAATCTATCAAGGACCAATTTTTAAACTGGTTCAAGACCAGGTTGAATTACCAGAAGGTAAGGGAACTGCCCAACGTGATTTGATTTTCCACAATGGAGCTGTCTGCGTTTTAGCCGTAACCGATGAGCAAAAACTCATCTTGGTCAAGCAGTACCGTAAAGCTATCGAGGCAGTCTCTTACGAAATTCCAGCCGGAAAGTTGGAAGTAGGAGAAAATACAGACCCTGTTGCAGCAGCCCTTCGTGAATTAGAGGAAGAAACAGCCTATACAGGGAAATTAGAACTTTTGTATGACTTTTATTCAGCCATTGGCTTTTGTAATGAAAAATTAAAACTATACCTAGCAAGCGATTTGACGAAAGTGGAAAATCCGCGTCCGCAGGATGAAGATGAGACCTTGGAAGTTCTTGAAGTGAGCTTAGAAGAAGCCAAGGAATTGATCCAATCAGGTCATATCTGCGATGCCAAGACAATTATGGCTGTTCAGTATTGGGAATTGCAAAAAAAATAGAGGAGGTCAGTATGGGTAAACCTTTATTAACGGATGAAATGATTGAAAGAGCTAATAGAGGCGAAAAGATTTCAGGTCCTCCTTTGCTAGATGATGAGGAGACAAAAATTTTACCAACCTCTTCTTCCCGTTTTGGTTATGCCAATCCTAAGGATCATGGTTTTAGCCAGGAAACCTTGAAGATTCAGGTCGAACCGTCTATTCATAAAAGCCGTCGCATTGAAAATACCAAGAGAAATGTCTTCAATTCTAAGTTGAATAAAATCTTATTCGCAGTCATCTTTCTCTTGATTTTGCTTGTCTTAGCAATGAAACTTTTGTAATAGAAAAGGAATAGAAATGAAAATAGGAATTATTGCGGCTATGCCAGAAGAACTGGCTTATCTGGTCCAGCATTTAGACAATGCCCAGGAGCAAGTTGTTTTAGGCAATACCTATCACACAGGAACCATTGCTTCTCATAAAGTCGTTCTTGTAGAAAGTGGAATTGGTAAGGTCATGTCTGCTATGAGTGTGGCGATTTTGGCTGATCATTTTCAAGTGGATGCTTTGATTAACACAGGATCAGCTGGGGCAGTAGCAGAGGGTATTGCTGTTGGGGATGTTGTGATTGCTGACAAATTAGCCTATCATGATGTGGATGTTACAGCTTTTGGCTATGCTTATGGACAAATGGCGCAACAACCACTTTATTTCGAATCAGATAAAACCTTTGTTGCTAAAATTCAAGAGAGTTTATCTCAATTGGACCAGAACTGGCATCTTGGTTTGATTGCTACAGGAGATAGTTTTGTTGCAGGAAATGATAAGATAGAAGTGATTAAGTCCCATTTCCCAGAAGTTTTAGCTGTTGAGATGGAGGGGGCAGCTATTGCTCAGGCAGCGCATGCTCTTAATCTTCCAGTCTTAGTCATCCGAGCTATGAGTGATAATGCCAACCATGAAGCAAACATCTCTTTTGATGAGTTTATTATCGAAGCTGGACGTCGCTCTGCTCAAGTCTTGTTAGCCTTTTTGAAGGCCTTAGCTTAAGCGGAAATTTGACAGTTTTTCTAGCTTATGATAAGATTTAAGTAAAGAAAAGCTAGAAAACGTTTCAGAGGATATTATGAGTATTGAAATGACCGTCAGTGAGATTGCAGAGGTCTTAGGATTATCTCGCCAAGCAATCAATAACCGTGTCAAAGAATTACCAGAAGAAGACACAGATAAAAATGACAAAGGGGTAACAGTCGTTACCAGAAGTGGCTTGATTAAGCTAGAAGAAATCTATAAAAAAACGATTTTTTGAAGATGAGCCTGTCAGTGAAGATGTCAAGCAACGTGAACTGATGGAGATTCTAGTGGACGAGAAGAATGCAGAAATTCTCCGCCCTATGAGCAATTAAAAGCCAAGGATCGTCAGTTATCAGAAAAAGATGAGCAGATGCGCATCAAAGACCGTCAGATTGCTGAGAAAGACAAACAACTCGATCAGCAGCAACAATTGACTCTTCAAGCCATGAAGGATCAAGAAAAATCTTAAGCTAGAGCTGGACCAAGCAAAAGAAGAAGTCCAATCAACTAAGAAAGGCTTTTTTGCTCGTTTATTTGGAGGATAATCAAGGAGCTGTTTAGGTTAAATGCTAACCTGATGGCTTCTTTTGTTTCTAAATAGTATAGTTGCTCAAGTAATACTCAATGAAAATCAAAGAGCAAACTAGGAAACTAGCCGCAGGCTGCTCAAAGCACTGCTTTGAGGTTGTAGATAAGACTGACGAAGTCAGTTACATATATCTACGGCAAGGCGACGTTGACGTGGTTTGAATTTGATTTTCGAAGAGTATAAAATAACAGTATAGGAGAGGTATAGAATGGAACGATTAGAAGATTACATAGCTTTCGATTTAGAATTTAATCAGCATGAAGGGCAAACACACTTGATTCAAGTATCGGCAGTACGTTTTAGAGATGGTCAGGAAATCGATGCCTATGATTCCTATGTTCATACCAGTGTCCCCTTAAAAAGTTTTATCAATGGTTTGACTGGAATTACAGCTGAGACCTTAAAAGATGCCCCTCCAGTGGAGAAAGTTATAAAAGATTTCCAAGAGTTTGTGGGTTCTTTACCTATGGTTGGCTACAATGCTGCTAAAAGTGATTTGCCTATTTTAGTGGAGCATGGTTTAGGCTACAGCCAGCAGTATAAGGTGGACTTGTATGATGAAGCTTTTGAACGCCGTAGTTCGGATTTACATGGTATTGCCAATCTCAAATTGCAAACTGTTGCCTCATTTCTTGGATTTCAAGGTCAGTCTCATAATAGCTTAGAGGATGCTCGTATGACGGCGCGTGTTTACGAGTCCTTTCTAGAGTCAGACCAAGCTAGAGAATTGTTAGGGGCAGAAAGTAGCCTCTCGAATAATCCTTTTGGAGGCTTGGACTTGTCTCAATTATTTGACTAGGAGTGCCTATGAAACCTGAAAAACCTAAAAATCTAGGTTTTAAGCAGATATACTTTAATCTAGATAAAATACTTTTTCTATTTTTCTTGACTTTTATGATGATTGAGTTTGTCTGGTTACCGTCAAATTCTTGGATTGCTGGACTTTTGCTCCGTCAGACAGGTTATCTCTTTCTATCCTACAACAATATTTTTGCCATTATAAAGGGTTCGCCATTTATTAGTCTTGCTTTATTTATTTTGGTAATCGTTAATTTATTAATCGCCTATTACCAGATAGGACTTCTCTTTATCGGAGCCCGGCACCTCCTCTATCATGAAAAAGAGAACTTTGCTAGAGTACAGTCGTAAGGTCTTTCGCCAAAGTTTCTTGTTTATAAAGCAAGCGACACTTTCCAAGATAGCCTTTATCTTCTTTTATGTCATGATGCTCTTTCCATTGATTCGAAAGATTTTAAAGATTTACTACCTAAATAAAATTGTCATTCCGGACTTTATCGTTGATTATGTGGAAGACAAGTATTGGCTAGTAGGTATAGTGGTTACTATTCTGGCTTTACTTCTATTTTACATTTCAGTGCGTTTCATGTTTGCCCTACCTCAGCTTTTATTTGAGAAGAAAACAGTCAAAGAAGCAGTCAGATACAGTCTAGAGAAGACAAGAAAGCACTCCTGGTTTTATATTTGGAACTTGCTTTGGATTATCGTCAAAACCTACCTATTTTTCATTCTTTTATTGATTCCAATCTTGGCAAGTCAGGCACTGATGGATGGTTTGACCCATAAGGAATCTCTTGTGCTGGGAATTATCAACTTTGTTTTAATCAAGAATTTCCACTATATGGCCTTGACTTACTTTCTCATTAAGTTTGTTTCCTTCTTAACAGGAGAAGAATTAGAAATCACACCAAGGAGAAAGAAAGACCACTGGATGAGATGGGGAGTGATGGGATGTGCTGGTATCTTTTTCGCTCTTGAGGGTTATGTTTATTTAGAAGCTCCGGTTGCTAATAAACCTTTGATTATCTCTCACAGGGGAGTATCTAATAAGAATGGTGTCCAAAATACCGTCCAATCACTAGAAAAAACCGCTCAGTTATCTCCAGACTTCGTTGAGACGGATGTTCAGGAAACAAAAGATGGCCAGTTTATCATGATGCATGATGCCAATATCAAAAATTTGACAGGTGTTAATGCCAATCCTCAGGATCTCACTTTGGAAGAATTAACCAAACTTGATATTTCAGAAAATGGTTATCATAGCAAGGTGTCTAGTTTTGATGATTATCTCAATAAAGCCAATGAATTACATCAAAAACTCCTTATTGAAATTAAAACCAGTCGAAAAGATAGCCCAGATATGATGAAACGCTTTATGGAAAAATATGGAACTGTTCTTAAGCAGAATGGTCACCAAATGCAATCCTTGGACTACCATGTGATTGACCAGGTTTTAGCCTACGATACTCAAATTCCAGTCTTTTTAATCCTACCTTATAATAGTATTTTTCCAAGAACCAAGGCCACAGGTTATACTATGGAGTATTCAACCTTGGATGAAAATTTTGTCAACAAGCTTTGGAATACCGATCAAAAATTGTACGTGTGGACCATCAATAGTTCAGAGTCCTTTGATAAATCTGTTCATTTGGGTGCAGACGGCATGATAACGGATGACTTGGAAATGATTCAAGATCAGGTCACCATTGCCCAAGAAGACCCAGAGTATACGGATTTACTGTTCAAACAGGCCATGGAATTCTTTAATTTTTAGTAAGCAAAAAGAGGAACAGTTGTTCCTCCCATGATAGGCAAGTATTCTCTTGAATGCTTGTTTTTCTTATGCTTAGAATGGCAATTTTCCAGCGAAAGCACCTAATTTTTTCTTGGTAGTTTCATCGATTTGTTCAAGAGCAGAGTTGATAGCTTGAACAGTCATATCTGAAAGAGTTTCAAGGTCTTCTGGGTCAACAACAGCTGGATTGAAGTCAATGCTGACAACTTTTTTGTCACCAGTTAAGGTCGCTTGAACAAGGTCTTGAGCAGATTTACCAACAAATTGCATAGCAGCAAGTTCAGCTTGGCTTTGTTCCATTTGTTTTTGAAGTTTTTGTGCTTGGCGCATCATGTTTTGCATGTTCATCATAGTGATTTACAGTTTCCTTTTATCTTATTTTTCTTCCCTATTTTATCAATTTTAGGGTTAAAAAGTCTATTGTTAGTATAAATCCCCCTAACATTAAATTACCTAAGAGATTTTTCGAAGAGTACGAGTTTGGAACATGAAAACAGCAGTTGATTTGAAGAACAAAAAGAACAGCCAAAACTGTTCTTTTTTATCATTATTTGAGACCGTATTTTTTGTTGAAACGATCCACGCGTCCATCTGCTTGAGTGAACTTTTGACGTCCAGTGTAGAATGGGTGTGAGTCTGATGAAATTTCCACACGGATCAATGGGTAAGTTTCGCCTTCGAACTCAACTGTTTCGTTAGAGCGTTTTGTTGAACCGCTAAGGAATTGGTAACCAGTAGTTGTGTCCATGAAGACAACTGGGCGATATTCTGGATGGATATCTTTTTTCATTTTGCAATATTTCCTTTCTGCCATGGTCTCTTTGCGAGCCATAGATTGTTACCATACTAGTCTATCAGATTCTGAAAAGTTTGGCAAGTATTTTATCAGTTTTTAAGCAAATTTTTTAACTTTTGGTAGATGATTTCGTTTTCTTCTAGGCTATAGGAATTAGCACCACTTGCTAGAGGGTGGCCTCCACCATCATGTTCTTTGGCAATTTCATTGATAGGATGGATTTTACTGCGTAAGCGAACACGGTAGTGGCCATCAGCCTGCTCCACAAAAATTCCCCAGAGACTCACACTGTCAATACGTCCAGGTGCACCGACAATGGCTGCAGTTTCAGCATCGGTAACATTGAATTGTTTCAAGACTTCTTGACTTAGAAGAACGCGTGCTGCACCATTTTCATCCACTTCCAGATGGTCATAGATGTAGCCTTGAAGTTTAGCAATTTTGTAGCTCATAGTGTCCATTTTGCGAGTGAGAGACGCAAAGTCAAAGTTATGTTCTCTCAGAGATGCAGCCAGACGGAGGGTCCGTGCAGTTGTAGAAGGATAGAGGAAGCGACCTGTATCACCGACAATACCTGCAAAGAGCAATTCAGCAGCGCGATCTGACAAGGCTAGTTGGATTGTTTCTGCAAATAGGGTAATCATCTCGCTAGCGCTACTTGAACTAGTATCCACCCAAGATAGATCGCCATATACATCATCATTTGGATGGTGGTCAATCTTAATGAGAAAATCACCTTGACTATAGCGCTTATCATCGATACGAGCAGTATTCGCCGTATCACAGACGATAACAAGGGCGTCTTGGTAGGTACTATCATCAACAAGATCCATTTCAGCCATCCAAGTAAGAGTTGGTTCATCAAAACCAACTGCTTTGATGGTTTTTTCTGGGAAATGATGTTTGAGAAGAGCTTTCAAGCCCACCTGACTTCCTAAGGCATCAGGGTCTGGTTTCATATGACGATGAATGATAATAGTGTCGTATTCTTTGATTTTTTCTAAAATTTGATGGCAAATATCCATAAATAACCTCAATTCTTTCTCATTTCATTGTAGCACAAGAATTTTTATTTTTAAAATGAAAAAGATGTGATATAATGGAGAAAGATAAATTGAGGAGGACGATATGGCATTAGCAAAAATTGTATTTGCCAGTATGACCGGTAATACCGAAGAAATTGCAGATATTGTAGCAGACAAATTACGTGACTTGGGCTTGGATGTCGATGTTGATGAATGTACAACTGTTGACGCTTCAGACTTCTTGGAAGCTGACATCGCTATCGTTGCGACCTATACTTATGGTGATGGTGAATTGCCAGATGAGATGATGGACTTCTACGAAGACCTAGCAGATCTCAACTTGAATGGTAAAATTTACGGAGTGGTCGGCTCAGGAGATACCTTCTACGATGAATTCTGTAAGGCTGTCGATGACTTTGACCGCGTTTTTATAGCGACAGGGGCAGAAAAAGGTTCAGAGTGTGTCAAAGTTGATCTCTCTGCTGAGGAAGAAGACATTGAACGCTTGGAACAATTCGCAGAAGAATTGGCTGCTAAAGTAGGATAATTATAAAAGTGCGCTGATACAATCAATCAGTGCATTTTTCTTATCGTGAGTTGGGATTTTACTAGCCTATTTGATGGCTTTTTGATACAATAATTCAAATAAAGGAGGAGACTGTATGGATTTAGATATTATTCGTCAAGAAATTGATCAAATCGACGACCAAATTGTCAAACTGTTAGAAGAAAGAATGCATTTAGTTGAAGGGGTTGTTGCTTATAAGAAGGCTTCAGGGAAACCGATTTTAGATACCAAGAGAGAAGCAGTTATTTTTGAAAAGATCAGAAATCGTGTAGAGGACAAGCGCTATCAGGAGACTATTGTCGAAACATTTTCGGACATACTCAAACGTTCGCGTGATTATCAGGATCAAAATATCAAATGAAAAAAGAACAATTTTATTCGCTAGGGATTTTTCTTGCTGCTATGTTGGGCGGACTTGTCCGCTACCTAATTTCCACTTGGTTACCAGCCAGTCCTGACTTTCCTTTGGGAACCCTTCTTGTCAACTATCTAGGCATTTTCTGCTTGGTTTATCTTGTCAAGGGCTATCTGGTCTATAAAGGAACCAGTAAAGGTGTTATTTTAGCTCTGGGTACAGGTTTTTGTGGTGGTTTGACAACCTTTTCTAGTCTAATGCTTGATGCTGTAAAATTACTGGATACAGGGCGTTATCTTAGTTTGATCATGTATTTGCTTTTTAGCATCGGTGGAGGACTGCTTTTAGCTTACTATTTAGGGGAGGAAGAAATGGTAATCGTCTATCTTGCAATTGCTTGTGGTTTCGGAGCTTTAGTGCGCTATTTCTTTTCCCGCTATAATCAAGCATCTAAATTGCCACTCGGAACCCTAATAGCCAATCTTTTGGGTTGTTTTTTGATTGGCTTATTCTACAATCATGTGGAGTCTAAAGAAGTTTATGCTATTCTAGCGACGGGTTTTTGTGGAGGTTTAACAACCTTCTCTACCTTGAATGACGAACTGCAAAGACTGTTAAGTGATAAGAAGGTATTTTATAGCTACCTAGCCTTAACCTACCTAGGTGGTTTAGTTGCGATTTTTTTAGGAATTCTGCTATAAATTTCTTTACTTTTTTGTGGAAATTTGGTAAACTGTATCTTGTGTGTAATGGACGCACAAAAATACAGTTTATCCGCTGAGGAAGGTTCCTCAAGATTGACAAAGATAGGAGAATAAAATGAATCCATTAATCCAAAGCTTGACTGAAGGTCAACTTCGTACAGATATCCCATCATTCCGTCCTGGTGACACTGTTCGTGTACACGCGAAAGTTGTCGAAGGTAACCGTGAACGTATCCAGATTTTTGAAGGTGTTGTTATCGCACGTAAAGGTGCTGGTATCTCAGAAAACTACACAGTTCGTAAAATCTCTAACGGTGTAGGTGTTGAGCGTATCTTCCCAATCCACACTCCACGTGTTGAAAAAATCGAAGTTGTTCGTTACGGTAAAGTACGTCGTGCGAAATTGTACTACTTGCGTGCTCTTCAAGGTAAAGCAGCTCGTATCAAAGAAATCCGTCGTTAATTCGACTAAAAAACTCTGCTTCTTCAGCAGAGTTTTTATCTAGCTCCCTTAGTTCAATGGATATAACAACTCCCTCCTAAGGAGTAGTTGCAGGTTCGATTCCTGCAGGGGGCAGTAAATCAATCAAAAAGCACTGAATGGTCAGTGTTTTTTCTTGTCCAAAAATGAAAACCATTTCAGATGAAAACGGAGGTGTGGTATAATAGTAGAAAGTATATATACTTTTCTAATCGGGTTTCTATCGTTCTAATAGGATAGAATTAAGTATTACAATCTAAGCTTTGGAGAAGGATTATTATTACTTGTTCTTTTTAATACTCACTTTAAGAAAGATTCTATTTTTATGATAAAAAAATTTGCTTTTAATACTAATTTCTTTTTACAATCCTGTTATTTTTTTCATTGGACCAACTCACGCAGATCTAGTGATACCAGATAGGCCTTCTAATGGTATTTATGATCCAAACCATTATTTATCAGAGGTTGTTTCAGATAAAATAATAGAATTAAATGGTAAATCGGATACTCAAATTGGTATTTATATTGTTGAGAGTTTGAATAGTGAATCTATAGAAAAGTCAGCCAATACGATTGCCAGATCTTGGAAAATTGGCTATTCGGATTCAAATAAGGGTGCATTATTATTGATTGCTATAAAAGATAGAAAGTTTCGTATTGAGACTTCTAATAACCTAGCTACTATATTGACTGATACAAAAGCTAGGGAAATCTTAGATGCCTCTCGTGATAAGATGCGAGCCAAAGACTATGATGGAGCTGTGATTGATATAATCCAAAACATATCCAATCAAGATTATGACTTAGCTGATGCACCTGTAGTAGAGAGAAATTATTTTTATGAAGTCCCTAAAGCTATATGGGAACTAGTAGTAGAAATTCTTGATCATTTCGGTGTAATTTTTATGATTTCTTTTGTGGTACTTTTTCTTACAGAAGGTAGGGTTTCGGGTAGGAAACGGAGATCTAATAAATTCTATTATGGTAAGGATAAATTATACCCTGATGATAAAGATTTTTATAAATGATGGTTCTTGGTCACAAAAAGCATTAACAGCTTACCATATTAAAAAAATTCAGATGAGTATCATAATGAGAGTAGTAGTGATTCCTCATCGCCTTGGTCGAGTGATGATTGGTCGAGTGATGATTGGTCAGGTGGTGGTTTTGATGCTGGTGGATCATCAAGTGATTGGTCAGGTGGTGGTTTTGATGCTGGTGGATCATCAAGTGATTGGTAATTTAGCTTATTTCATAGTGAGTTACCTGCCTTGATCATTTAAAAAAATGATGGTATAGAAAATTCTTGATTTGAAAAACCGCTCAGCTGAGCGGTTTTCGTCTATTCATACCCTTTTACAGTACCCATGTACGGATGGCATGGGCAACGCCGGATTCATCGTTAGATTTAGTTATGTATTTGGCGATTTTTTTGATTTCTGGATTTCCATTTTCCATGACAACTGGATTGCCAACGACTTCCAGCATGGCACGGTCATTTTCTTCGTCACCTATCGCCATGGTTTCATCTTTGGTCAATCCTAGTTTTTCAGCTAAGTGAGTGATGGCTGAACCCTTATCTACATTCTTTTTAAGGAGTTCGAGGTAGAAAGGAGCCGATTTGTTGATGGAGTAGCGTTCGTAAAAATTCTGCTGGGATTTTTTCAATGGCAGCATCGAGAATCTCAGGTTCATCGATGAACATACATTTAACGATTTCCTTGTCAGCCATTTCTTCAGGGGTGCGGTAGAAGATAGGCATGCTGACGAGGGTTGATTCGTGCACAGTGTATTTTCCGATATTGCGATTTGCAGTGTAGATACCATCCTTAGTAATAGCATGCATGTGAACACCGAGCTTGCGACTGAGGAATTCCATATCCAGATAATCCTCATAGGTTAAGGATTCGCTGATAATCTCATGTCCAGTAGCAGTTTCTTGGACAAGGGCACCGTTGAAGGTCACCACATAGTCACCCTCGTCTCTCAACTGCAAGTCGTCCAGAAGTTTGGCAACACCTGCGATAGGGCGGCCAGTTGCAATTACGACTTTGACACCAGCTTCTTTGGCATCTTGGATGGCAGAAAAGACTTTAGGAGTGATTTCCTTTTGGCTATTGACTAGGGTTCCGTCGATATCAACGGCAATTAGTTTAATACTCATAAATTTCCTCTTCTAGTTTTTATTTGGGGTAAAATGATCGTTCTCAATCAAGTGTAAAAATTGCTGGGTGATGCTTGCGAAGATGCTGTTTTGATCCAACATTTCTTTTGGGAAATAGAAACGATTATCTCCGTGGCGACTGCCAGCAAGAGATTGGACGATAGGAGACAGGCTAGAGAGTTCGGCCAGTTCTCCATTTTTTTGTAAAATCTCAATCTGTGTCCTTGGATTTTCAGATTCGGGACGATAGATATCATAAGGGAGGTCAAAATTCTTATGAATGGCAGTGTAGTAGTCGGGATCAAAGCCAATGTCCTCAACCAATTTTCTCATGCTGGCGAGTTGGTCTTGGTCTTCTTGTGAAAAAGTAATGGATTTAAAGACCTTGCGGTTGACAAAGCGCTGTGATAAGTCTGCTAAAATCTTGTCAGGACTGGTCATCCAGAGCTGGAAGTAGGTATTCATCACACCATCATCTAGAGCCAGATAGTCAGATAAGGTCACATTTTTTTCAAAGAAAGGTAGGAGGTGTGGGGAAGTTCGTGCAAAGAAGTCTTTGTCCTCAGGATAGAGTTCCTTGGCGCGCTTGAGGAGATTCTGTAGGAGAACTTCCATGGCGCGTGTTGCGGGGTGGAAATAAACCTGCATGTACATCTGGTAGCGACTGAGGACGTAGTCTTCGATGGCGTGCATGCCATTGCGCTGAAAGGCGATACCATTTTCGACAGGACGAATGACTCGGAGTATGCGAGTCAGGTCAAATTCCCCATAGGATGCTCCTGTAAAATAGGAGTCACGCAAGAGATAGTCCATGCGGTCTGCATCAATCTGACTAGAAATGAGTTGCACGACCTGCTTGTTAGGATAGGTGTGGTTGATGACACTGGCAACCTTTTCTGGAAAATCTGGCGCCACTTGTAGCAGGACTTGGTGAATCTCCGTCTCAGGACTTTGGATGATTTCCTGGGTGATGGCCTCATGGTCTGTATCAAAGAGATGTTCAAAAGTATGGGAGTAAGCACCATGTCCAAGGTCGTGTAGGAGAGCAGCGGTCATGGTGAGGAGTGATTCGGCAGGATTCCATTCTTCAGGATATTTCTCTTCAAAAATCTCTGTGATGCGTCGTGCAATTTCATAGACTCCTAGACAGTGGGAGAAGCGGCTGTGCTCCCCACCGTGGAAGGTATAACTGGAAGTTCCCAGTTGTTTGATACGTCGCAAACGTTGAAATTCTTTTGTATTAATCAAGTCATAGATGATTTGATTATTGACATGGATGTAGTTGTGAACTGGGTCACGGAATACTTTTTCGTTCATATGACCATTATAGCAAAATCCTGCTCTTTTTGGTAAAATAGTAGGACAAGAGAGAAGAAAGAGGACTTGATGTGAAGATTCGGATGCGAAATAGGATTCAGTTTGATGAGCAGTTGGAAGTGATTGACCAGCTTTATGATGTGGAAGTGCATGAAAAAGGAGATTATAGCTACCTGCTTTTCTATAATGAAGAAAAGGAAAAAGTGGTTATTAAATTTCATGGTCAAGAACTGGTGATGAGCCGTTTTTCAAATCCCAAGACCATTATGCGCTTTCTAAAGGATAGCGATAGTTTAGCCTATATTCCGACACCTATGGGCATGCAGGAGTTTATCATCCAAACGAGCCATTATCAAGTTGATGGGCAAAAGATTGAACTAGATTATCAACTACAAAATCAAGAGGGACATCCCTTTGCCCGCTATCAATTGGAAATTACTTGGGGCTAGTCTCTTGTTTTTTTCAAATTTACCTGGCTATCTTCTCGGATTAGCCTGCTAATGTGGTAGATTAGGCTATTTTTTGGTATAATAAAAGTTATGGAAATCGAAAAAACCAATCGTATGAATGCGCTCTTTGAATTTTATGCGGCGCTTTTGACAGATAAGCAAATGAATTATATCGAGCTCTACTACGCTGATGATTACAGCCTTGCTGAGATTGCCGAGGAGTTTGGTGTCAGTCGTCAGGCTGTCTATGATAATATCAAGCGGACAGAAAAGATTCTGGAAGATTATGAGATGAAATTGCACATGTACTCGGACTACATTGTTCGCAGTCAAATTTTTGATCAGATTTTGGAGCGTTATCCCAAGGATAACTTTCTGCAGGAGCAGATAGAAATTTTAACAAGCATTGATAATAGAGAATAAGAGGAAGAAAAATGGCATTTGAAAGTTTAACAGAACGTTTGCAGAACGTCTTTAAAAATCTACGTAAAAAAGGAAAAATCTCTGAAGCTGATGTCCAAGAGGCAACCAAAGAAATTCGCTTGGCCTTGCTTGAGGCCGACGTTGCCTTGCCTGTTGTAAAGGACTTTATCAAGAAAGTTCGTGAGCGTGCAGTCGGGCATGAGGTCATTGATACCCTAAATCCTGCGCAACAAATTATTAAAATCGTTGATGAGGAACTGACAACTGTTTTAGGTTCTGATACGGCTGAGATTATCAAGTCACCTAAGATTCCTACAATCATCATGATGGTTGGTTTGCAGGGGGCTGGTAAAACAACTTTTGCAGGTAAATTGGCCAACAAACTCAAAAAAGAAGAAAATGCCCGTCCTTTGATGATTGCGGCGGATATTTACCGTCCTGCGGCTATTGACCAGCTGAAGACACTGGGGCAACAGATTGATGTGCCGGTTTTCGCTCTTGGTACAGAGGTACCAGCTGTTGAGATTGTTCGTCAAGGTTTGGAACAAGCCCAAGCCAATCACAACGACTATGTTTTGATTGATACAGCAGGGCGTTTGCAGATTGATGAGCTTTTGATGAATGAGCTTCGTGACGTGAAAGCATTGGCTCAACCAAACGAAATTCTGCTTGTCGTTGATGCCATGATTGGTCAGGAAGCGGCCAATGTTGCGCGTGAGTTCAATGCTCAGTTGGAAGTGACTGGTGTTATTCTTACCAAGATTGATGGCGATACTCGTGGTGGTGCTGCCCTATCTGTTCGACACATTACTGGCAAACCAATCAAGTTCACTGGTACAGGTGAAAAGATTACGGACATTGAGACCTTCCACCCAGACCGTATGTCAAGCCGTATCCTTGGCATGGGAGATATGCTCACTTTGATTGAGAAAGCTTCTCAGGAATACGATGAGCAAAAAGCCCTTGAAATGGCTGAGAAGATGCGCGAAAACACCTTTGATTTCAATGATTTCATTGATCAGTTGGATCAGGTACAAAACATGGGCCCAATGGAAGATCTGCTCAAGATGATTCCAGGTATGGTTAACAACCCAGCACTTCAAAACATGAAGGTAGATGAGCGTCAGATTGCTCGCAAACGTGCCATTGTGTCTTCCATGACACCTGAAGAACGTGAAAACCCAGATTTGCTAAATCCAAGCCGTCGACGTCGTATTGCCGCAGGTTCTGGAAATACATTTGTCGAAGTTAATAAATTCATTAAGGACTTTAACCAGGCTAAACAACTCATGCAAGGAGTTATGTCTGGGGATATGAACAAAATGATGAAGCAAATGGGGATCAATCCAAACAACCTTCCTAAAAATATGCCAAATATGGGAGGAATGGATATGTCTGCCCTTGAAGGAATGATGGGACAAGGCGGTATGCCTGACCTGTCAGCTCTCGGAGGAGCAGGAATGCCCGATATGAGCCAGATGTTTGGTGGTGGACTCAAAGGTAAAATCGGTGAATTTGCCATGAAACAGTCCATGAAACGCATGGCTAACAAAATGAAAAAAGCGAAGAAGAAACGCAAGTAAGACAAAGGAAGGCCGCAGGGCTTTCCTTTTTTAGAAAGAAGAAAAATGAGCACTTCCGTAATTGGAAATGCTCGTTTTTGATGTATTTAGACCCTTAGTCTTTATTTTCGTATGGCAAGATTAAGTTCAAGATGATTCCTGTCATGGCTGATAGGGCAGTACCTGAAAGGGTAACTGGACCGAGTTTAAGGATAGCTCCTCCAAGTCCAAGGACCAACATAGCACTTGCGATGATGAGGTTACGCATTTGAGCGAAATCAACACGTTCTTTAATCAAGACTTTCAAACCGTTGCTGGCGATAACTCCATAGAGAAGGATAGACATACCACCAAGTACAGCATTTGGAATGGTTGAAATCAAGGCAGTGAATTTACCAAGGAAGCTAAGGGCAATCGCGATGAAGGCAGCGTTACGGATAACTGAGACAGAAGCGATACGAGTCATACCGATAACCCCTGTATTTTCTCCATAAGTTGTATTGGCTGGTCCACCAAGGAAGGCAGAAACTGAAGTTGCGATACCGTCACCAAGAAGAGTACGGTGAAGACCTGGTTCTTTCAAGAATTGACGGCCACAGATTTGACCCAAAACAGTATGGTCTCCGATATGTTCAGAAATTGTTACGATAGCGATTGGCAAGATAGCGATGGTTTCTGGACCGAAGTAAAGATTGTATTCTTTAAGGCACCGCCTGTATTAAATGGCAAGTAGAAACCAGGAATCTCGAACCAGTTGGCTTTAAGAACTGGTGTAAAGTCAACCAAGCCAAGAGTTAGTGCGAAGAGGTAACCACCGATAATGGCAAAGAGGAATGGAATGATTCGTAGGAAGCCTTTTCCTTTTGTATTGATAAAGGCAGCAATCAAGAAAGTAACAACTGCTACAAGAGCATTTTTCCAATTCCCGTCAGCTACAAGACCAGCATTGGTAACAGCTGAACCTGCAAGTCCCAGACCGATAACGATGATCATAGGTCCGATGATGATTGGTGGCAAGAGTTTATCAATCCATTTTGTACCTGCAAAACGAACACCTGCAGCCACAAGGACATAGACCAAACCAGTCAAGATAACTCCTGTTTGAGCAGCAGATACATCACCACCCATTTCTTTCATAGCCAGTGACATTGCTGTGATAAAGGCAAAAGAAGAACCTAGATAAACTGGAACTTTAAATCCAGTTGAAATCATATAGATGAGTGTCCCGACACCTGAAGCAAAAAGGGCAACAGATACAGGCATTCCCAAAATCAAGGGTACCAAGATGGTCGCACCGAACATGGCGAAAACGTGTTGGAAACTAAGGAGAATTCCCTTTTCCAGCCGAAGGACGTTGGTCAACGTCTAGTAACAAATCAACAGTTGATTCTTGTTTCATATAAACCTCACTTTTGGGCATCAAAAAAGAGCCCATTATTTTACAGCAATAGGCCCTCAGAGTAAGACTTCTCTAAAATCTAGACTTTAAAGAGTTTCAAGTATTTCTGCGTCTTCGTCACCTCACGGGATGACATTAAAAACCTTTGCTTGTGATAGTATAGCAGAAATTCCGAACTTTGTAAATATTTTTTTACTAAAAAATTTAAAGCGGGCGTTTGTTGGGCATGCCAGCCTTTCTTGGATATTTATTTGGTGTTTCTTTTTTCTTTTCTACCACTGTGATGTAACGTGGATCTCCATTTGGTAGGGCGTAGCTGAGATTGTCTTCTACTTTACTAAAAAGGAGGTTGAGGGCATTCTTAGCTTCTAATAATTCCTCAGGCGCATTGCTAGCCTTGAGTGCCAATAGTTTTCCGCCAACTTTAAGGTAGGGAATAGTTAATTCAGATAGGACTTGCATACGGGCAACCGCACGAGCTGTTACAAAATCATATTGAGCACGGAAGTTTTTGTCTTGGGCCAAGTCTTCTGCACGTCCATGGTAGAAATGAACATCGTCCAAATCCAGTTCTTGAGCCAAAAGTTGGAGGAAGTTGATGCGCTTATTGAGTGAATCAATGATGGTCACATCTAACTGAGGATAGAGGATTTTCATTGGTAAACTAGGAAATCCTGCCCCAGCACCGATGTCAAGAAGTTTGATAGTTTCATTGGGAATCAAACCTTGAAGGATGGGTGCAATCGAATCGTAAAAATGTTTGAGATAAACTTCTTCCTTGTCTGTAATAGCTGTTAGATTAATCTTTTCATTCCACTCGACCAAGAGCTCAAAATAGCGTTCAAATTGTTTTTTTTGCTGGTCCGAAAGTGGAAGATTTTGCTCGGCAAGCAGGTTGTAAAATGTTTTTGGTTTCATAGTTTTTTCCTTCTTTAGTATCATCTTATTTTACCACAATCATTAAAAATTTGATATACTGGTACTAATCTAAAAGCAGAAAGGACTTATATAATGACTTGGATTATTCTTGGAGTTATCGCTCTTGTTGTTATTTTTGTGATTGTTAGCTATAATGGTTTGGTTAAGAATCGTATGCAAACAAAGGAGGCTTGGAGTCAGATTGATGTTCAGTTGAAACGTCGAAATGACCTCTTGCCAAACTTGATTGAGACTGTAAAAGGTTATGCCAAATATGAAGGTTCTACCCTTGAAAAGGTGGCAGAACTACGTAACCAAGTGGCGGCAGCGACTTCACCAGCAGAAGCTATGAAAGCTAGTGATGCACTTACTCGTCAGGTTTCAGGTATTTTTGCAGTTGCAGAAAGCTATCCAGATTTGAAAGCTAGTGCAAACTTTTGTTAAATTGCAGAGGAGTTGACAAATACAGAAAATAAAATTTCTTACCTCGTCAACTCTATAACAGTGTTGTCAGCAACTACAATGTAAAATTAGAAACTTTCCCAAGCAATATTATCGCTGGGATGTTTGGATTTAAAAAGCAGATTTCCTTCAAACACCAGAAGAGGAAAAAGGCAGTTCCTAAAGTTGATTTTTAGCGGTTTAGGTGACTAAGATGTTGTTTGATCAAATTGCAAGCAATAAACGAAAAACGTGGATTTTGTTGCTGGTATTTTTTTCCTACTCTTAGCTCTTGTTGGCTATGCGGTTGGTTACCCTTTATGCGATCTGGGATTGGTGGATTGGTTATCGCACTGATTATCGGCTTTTATCTATGCCTTGTCCATGATTTTTTCAATCGACAGAGATTGTCATGTCCATGAATGGAGCGCGTGAGGTGGATGAGCAAACTGCACCAGATCTTTACCATGTAGTGGAAGATATGGCTATGGTCGCTCAGATTCCTATGCCCCGTGTTTTCATCATTGATGATCCGGCCTTAAATGCCTTTGCGACAGGTTCTAATCCTCAAAACGCAGCGGTTGCTGCGACTTCAGGTCTCCTTGCTATCATGAATCGCGAGGAGCTAGAAGCTGTTATGGGACATGAAGTCAGTCATATTCGTAATTATGATATCCGTATTTCGACTATTGCTGTTGCCCTTGCTAGTGCTATCACCATGCTTTCTAGTATGGCAGGTCGTATGATGTGGTGGGGTGGAGCAGGTCGTAGACGAAGTGATGATGACCGAGAAGGAAATGGCTTAGAAATCATTATGCTAGTGGTTTCCCTACTAGCTATTGTGCTGGCACCTCTCGCTGCAACCTTGGTGCAACTAGCTATTTCTCGTCAGAGGGAATTCCTAGCTGATGCTTCTAGTGTTGAGTTGACTCGCAATCCTCAAGGGATGATTAATGCTCTACGTAAGTTGGATAATAGTAAACCGATGAGTCGTCCTGTAGATGATGCCAGTAGTGCACTTTATATCAATGATCCTAAGAAAGGTGGAGGGTTCCAAAAACTCTTTTATACCCACCCACCTATCTCAGAACGGATTGAACGTTTGAAACGTATGTAAAAAAAAAAAAAAATCCAGAGGTTATCTCTGGATTTTTGCTATGTTGAAAATTTATAAATCTTATGAATTAACTATCTCCAAACCGTGTTCTGTCAAGCGATAGATAGTCGAGCAAACTTCTTTTAAGAAACGACGGTCATGCGAAACAGTGATGAGACCACCAGGATAAGTGGCAAAGAGTTTTCTGATTTCAGGTTGAGAAGTGGGAGAAAAGTTTCGTGTGGGTTCGTCCAGAAGGAGAAAGTTTGGGTTGCACAAGACTAAATCCAAAAGCAGGAGTTTACCTTGTTGCCCGCCAGATAAGGAGCGAATTTGATGCTGCATTTCTTGATAACTGAAATTGAGACTGGCTAAGTGAGATTGGATTTTCTGCAGTTCCTCTTTTTCCCCAGTTTTGCTGAGATAGGCGATTGGGGATAACTCCAATTGCAGTTTTTGCTGGTAATCTTGTGGCATAAAACCAAGGGAAATCTCTTTTTTATCATTAAGAAGTTGCTGTAACTTGGCTAGCAGAGTTGATTTACCAACACCATTTTTGGCCGATGATACCGATTTTTTCTTGCCCACGGACAGTTAGTTGTAGTTCCTGAACCAAAACTCGGTCGCCTATGGATAAACTTTCTTTTTCCAGTTGGATTAAGACTTTAGAAGCTGGTAATGGCTGTATATCTGAGAAGAAAAGTCTGATTTCTTCTTCTTCAAGTGGTTTTTGGGTCATGGACTGGGCTGTCTTTTCAATGCGTTTTTCTTGAGAGAGAACATTTTTCATCTTTTTAGCTAATAGGCGCCCAGCAGTACTGTCTTTGGTAGCTCGAAGCGCAGTTTCTACATTTTGCTTGACTCGCCGATGTTTTTCCATGGTTTTATTGTAGGCTCTTTGGTCGTTAGCAGCTTGCTGGCTTTGTTTGATAAAATTAGCCTTTCTCTGGTCGCTATAGCTCTCATAGTCTAAATGTTCTACTAGTGTTTCCGCTTCTTTCCGGTGCTTGACCAGTCGCAAGTGGACAATAGTATCAGCCGTTTCAGAAAGAAAATCCTCATCATGGGAAATGAAAATAACGGTTTGCTGAATCTTGCGAATTTGACCTTTTAGCCAATCAACCGTCTCAAGGTCTAGGTCATTTGAAGGTTCATCTAAAAATAGAACCTCAAAAGATTTGGCTAACTCATGGATGAGCTGAATTTTCAAAGCTTCGCCCCCCGAAAGGCTACCAATCTCTTGGTCGCTAGCGAAACGATTGCTATCAAAATGCAATTCGTCAGCCAAACGATAGAGGATACTGTAGTCTAAATCAATAGAATCTAAAAAGAAGTAGTCGTGTAGAGTTTTCTTTTTCAGTTCCTCGGGGAGTTTTTGAGGAATGTAGGCTAGTGATTGATGGTCAGACTGGATGACACCCCTGATAACGAAATCAGGTAAAGTTTCCCCCATTAAAGCTTGTAGCAAGGTTGATTTGCCATTTCCTTCTTCGCCAATAATTGCGACCTTTTCCCCGTCTTGGATGCTCATGCTTAAGTCGGCTACAAGGTCTCGTAAATCTTTGTTTTGTGTGATGGTCAGGTGATTGATTTTTATCATATGATTGCCCTTTCTAGAATGTCCATAGTGCATAACAAAAAGCTCTACTTTACCTAGTAGAGCCCAAAGTCACTGTCAGAAACGCTATTATCCATGTCGAAAATCCTGTCAAACTAAGCCAGTCTACCCCTATCCAACCCAAGAGGAGTAGATGGCTAGCTTTCTAGTTTTTTGATTTTCAAAGAGGATAAAGTACCAGAAAATCTAGTACAAAAAGAGCATGCAAAAAGAGACAAAAACAAGATCTACTAAATAAAGTTCTTTATTTGATAGACTTAGTTGTTCATGTCTCCCTTACCTCCGATTATTAGTACCTTTATCCTATACCTTTAAGAATATTTTGTCAACAAAAAACTGGAAATTCTAATCTCTAAAATCCAAAAACAGGTCCATAAAGAGTCAGTACGTGTTTGACATGCTCGTAATGGAACTTGTCATAGTTGCGCCAAGCGGTACGTGCTTGATCGTTTAGTTTTAGGCTACCGAGACCTATCAGAAGACTGGTAGGTTGGTAGAATTTCTCAAGGTCTATTAAGATACTGTTGTTCAACTTTTCCGATTTTTTGAGTTCTTGCAGAGTAGAATTTAGCAGCTCTTGCAGTCGAATATCATCTGCCGTACCCTGTTTGCAGCTTTGGAAACTTTTATTTAACTCGGATAGGAGTTGGGTTGCATTAGTAATTAGTTCTTTGTCTTCCATATGAGCACCCTCCTTGCTCTGATGTATAATTGCCTAGAGTATAGCACTAAAAAACAAAAATATCATAGTAAATATGTTAAAAAATGAATTTTAATTACAAAGTTTGGTGTGCTGATTTGTAGCCTTTTCATGGTATAATCAAGAGAGTAAATCTTTATGGAGGAAGTATGAAATTAAATATTCAAGAAATTCGTAAGCAGTCTGAAGGCTTGCATTTTGAACAAACGTTAGATATAGCCGCAGACCTGCGTGCACGCAATCAAGAAATTTTAGATGTAAAAGATATTCTTGCAGTTGGGAAAGTACAGTACGAAGACCGTATGTATTTCTTAGATTATCAACTATCTTATACCATTGTTCTTGCTTCAAGTCGCAGTATGGAACCAGTTGAGTTGGCTGAATCTTATCCAGTCACAGAAGTTTTCATGGAAGGAGCAACTAATCAACTAGATCAAGAAGTTTTAGATGATGATTTGGTCTTACCTATCGAAAATGGGGAACTTGACCTTGCTGAGAGCGTGTCAGACAATATCCTACTAAACATTCCTATCAAGGTTTTGACGGCTGAGGAAGAAGCTGGTCAAGGATTTGTGTCAGGAAATGACTGGCAAATCATGACAGAGGAAGAATACCAAGCTCAACAAGCAGTTAAGAAAGAAGAAACAGTCCTTTTGCTGGCCTACAAGGACTATTTGATGGAGACGAGTAATGGTCTTATCAAAAAAACGCGCACGAAAAGTGCTAGAAGAAATCATTGCTCTTTTTCCAGATGCTAAGCCTAGTCTTGATTTTACCAATCATTTTGAACTCTTGGTTGCGGTCATGTTATCAGCTCAGACAACGGATGCAGCGGTAAATAAGGTCACACCAGGTCTCTTTGCTGCCTTTCCAACTCCACAAGCCATGTCTGTTGCGACAGAGAATGAGATTGCCTCACACATTTCTCGTCTGGGTCTGTATCGAAATAAGGCTAAATTCCTTAAAAAATGTGCCCAACAGCTACTAGACGATTTTGATGGTCAAGTCCCTCAGACACGTGAAGAATTGGAGAGTTTGGCAGGTGTTGGTCGCAAGACAGCCAATGTTATCATGAGTGTGGGTTTTGGAATTCCAGCTTTTGCAGTGGATACTCATGTGGAGCGTATTTGTAAACACCACGATATTGTCAAAAAATCAGCGACACCTCTTGAGGTGGAAAAGCGTGTCATGGATATCTTGCCGCCTGAGCAGTGGTTAGCAGCTCATCAGGCTATGATTTATTTTGGACGAGCCATTTGTCATCCTAAAAATCCAGAGTGTGACCAGTACCCACAGTTATATGACTTTAGCAATTTATAAGATGGATCATCAAAAGTTTTTGCTTGATTTTAGGCCTGCTTTGTGCTATAGTATTTGGTAACTAAATATTCCCTTTAAACCTGTCCCGTGAGGCAGGCAAGGAGCGCGATAAAGTAGAAGGGTGAAGTCTATACTGTTTGCAGTAGGGCTTGCTTAGCTATACATTTCAAGTCTCCTTGTTTAAGGAGACTTTTCTTTTTGGAGGTTTGTCATGAAGACAAAAGAAGTTGTAGACGAATTGACCGTCAAACGAGCGATTACGCGTATTACTTTATGAGATTATCGAACGCAACAAAGATTTGAATAAAATCGTCTTGGCTGGTATTAAAACTCGCGGTGTCTTTATCGCCCACCGAATCCAAGAACGTTTGGAACAGCTAGAAAATCTTTCAGTTCCTGTTGTGGAATTGGACACTAAACCTTTCCGTGATGATGTTAAAAGTGGAGAAGATACTTCTTTGGTTTCTGTAGATGTGACAGACCGTGAAGTCATCTTGGTTGATGATGTGCTCTATACAGGTCGTACTATCCGTGCTGCTATTGATAATATTGTCGGTCATGGTCGTCCTGCGCGCGTGAGTTTAGCAGTTCTAGTCGATCGTGGACATAGAGAATTGCCTATCCGTCCAGATTACGTTGGGAAAAATATCCCAACTAGTCGTTCTGAAGAAATCATCGTAGAGATGGCAGAACTTGATGGCCAAGACAGAGTTCTGATTACTGAAGAAGCTTAGAAAGCTAAAGGAGTAGCCATGTCAGAAAATCAACAAGCATTGAACCATGTGGTGTCCATGGAAGACCTCACTGTCGATCAAGTGATGAAATTGATCAAGAGAGGGATTGAATTTAAAAACGGAGCTCAGCTTCCTTATGAAGACCATCCGATTGTTTCCAATCTTTTCTTTGAGGATTCTACACGGACGCATAAGTCCTTTGAAGTGGCAGAGATTAAATTGGGATTGGAACGACTTGACTTTGATGTGAAGACCAGCTCGGTAAATAAGGGTGAAACACTTTATGATACCATTTTGACTTTGTCTGCTTTAGGAGTTGACGTCTGTGTGATTCGTCACCCAGAGGTTGACTACTACAGAGAGTTAATTGCTAGTCCGACGATTACGACTTCCATCATCAATGGTGGAGATGGTTCAGGCCAACACCCTAGCCAGAGCTTGCTTGATTTGATGACCATTTATGAGGAATTTGGCCACTTTGAGGGGCTTAAGGTTGCTATTGCAGGTGACTTGGACCATTCACGCGTTGCCAAATCCAATATGCAGATTTTGAAACGCTTGGGAGCTGAACTTTACTTTGCTGGACCTGAGGAATGGAGAAGTCAAGAGTTTGCAGACTATGGACAGTTTGTAACTATTGATGAAATCATTGATCAGGTGGATGTCATGATGTTTCTCCGTGTGCAACATGAACGCCATGATAGTGGAGCTGTCTTTTCAAAAGAAGACTACCATGCCCAACATGGCTTGACTCAAGAACGTTATGATCGCTTGAAAGAAACAGCAATCCTTATGCATCCAGCTCCAGTCAATCGTGATGTAGAAATCGCAGACCACTTGGTTGAAGCACCAAAATCACGGATTGTCCAACAAATGACCAATGGTGTCTTTGTTCGAATGGCAATCTTAGAATCCGTACTGGCGAGTAGAAACGCCAACTAAAACACAAGACGTTAAAAGACGCCAGTGAGCGTCCACGAGAGGTGAAAATATGACAAAAAGACTTCTAGTATTAGAAGATGGCACAGTTTTTGAAGGCAAGGCCTTCGGAGCAGATATTGATGTAACAGGCGAAATCGTCTTTAATACAGGGATGACCGGTTACCAAGAATCCATTACAGACCAGTCTTATAATGGACAAATCTTGACCTTTACTTATCCTTTGGTAGGAAATTATGGAATAAACCGTGATGATTACGAATCCATCATTCCAACTTGTAAGGGAGTTGTTGTTTTTGAAGAAGCGCGTAGAGCAAGCAACTGGCGCAACCAAATGACGCTGGATGAATTTTTGAAAGCCAAGAAAATTCCTGGTATTTCAGGGATTGATACGCGTGCACTCACCAAGATTATCCGTAAGCATGGTACCATGCGAGCAACCTTGACCCATGTTGGGGACAGCATGGACCATGTAACTGACCAGCTCCAAGCAACAGTATTGCCGACAGACAATATTAAACAGGTTTCTACTAAAACATCCTATCCAGCTCCAGGAGTAGGTTTGAGCGTGGTGCTAGTGGACTTTGGTCTCAAGCACTCAATCTTACGTGAGCTTTCTAAGCGTAACTGTAACGTGACCGTCGTTCCTTATTCAACAACGGCGGAAGAAATTCTCCATCTCAATCCTGACGGAGTGATGTTGTCAAATGGTCCAGGTAACCCAGAAGATGTTCCACAGGCACTCGACATGATTCGTGGTGTGCAAGGAAAAATTCCAATCTTTGGTATTTGTATGGGGCATCAACTCTTTGCAATGGCAAACGGGGCAAAGACTTACAAGATGAAGTTTGGTCACCGTGGATTTAACCACGCGGTACGTGAAATTGCAACAGGACGAGTAGACTTCACCAGTCAGAACCATGGTTATGCAGTTAGCCGTGAGGACTTGCCAGAGCACTTGATCATTACCCATGAAGAAATCAATGACAAGTCAGTTGAAGGTGTGCGTCACAGATACCAACCTGCTTTCTCTGTTCAATACCATCCAGATGCAGCCCCTGGTCCACACGACGCAAGCTACCTATTTGACGAGTTTATCGAGATGATGGAAGCATTTAAACAATCAAACTAAGAACGAGTAAAAGCTCGTCAGAGAATTTATGTAACTGAACACGGACGGAAAGCTCGGAATTTAGAGAAACCAATTTGGATTGTCAATCCTTCCTTGGTTTCCTAAAATTCAATCGCTTTCTATTCGTCCTTTGTATCTTATTTAATGTCGCTCAGTGAGGCGACAAATAGAAAGGCAGGTCGTTTCTTTTAGTCGCTATCAGGCGAACTAAAAACTCCCTGCACTAGATTTTTTACCGAAAAGTATCGTTTCGCTAAAAAATCGTCGGAGAATTTATTTAATGGCAACCCGAGAGTTGCCGAATAGAAAGGAGAAGGGGGGTCCGTATTTGCTGAACTGAATACGGGCTACGGACGGTGCTAAAAAGATAGTTATTCCTAGAACTGGTAGTTCTTTGTCATAACTCCTATTTTAGCTTTGTCCGATTGACGCCCTTAATATCTTATATATGCCTAAACGTACTGATATTCAAAAAATTATGGTGATTGGTTCTGGTCCGATTATTATTGGTCAAGCTGCTGAGTTTGACTACGCTGGGACCCAGGCTTGCTTGTCTTTGAAAGAGGAAGGTTATGAAGTTGTCTTGGTTAACTCAAACCCTGCAACTATCATGACGGACAAGGAGATTGCTGACAAGGTTTATATCGAACCGATTACACTTGAGTTTGTGACGCGTATTCTTCGTAAGGAGCGTCCAGATGCCTTGCTACCAACACTCGGTGGTCAGACAGGTCTCAACATGGCTATGGAATTGTCTAAAAATGGTATTCTAGATGAGCTTGGAGTTGAGCTTCTCGGTACTAAACTATCTGCTATTGACCAAGCGGAGGACCGCGATCTCTTTAAACAATTGATGGAGGAGCTCAACCAACCAATCCCTGAATCTGAGATTGTTAACACTGTCGAAGAAGCAGTTGCCTTTGCAGCAACAATTGGCTACCCAGTCATCGTCCGTCCAGCCTTTACCCTAGGTGGTACTGGTGGTGGTATGTGTGCTAATGAGGAAGAATTGCGTGAAATTGCTGAAAATGGTTTGAAATTATCGCCTGTGACCCAATGTTTGATTGAGCGTTCAATCGCAGGTTTCAAGGAAATCGAATATGAAGTCATGCGCGACTCGGCTGACAATGCCTTAGTTGTTTGTAACATGGAAAACTTTGACCCAGTTGGGATTCACACAGGGGATTCCATTGTATTTGCCCCTGCGCAAACCATGTCAGACTATGAAAACCAAATGCTACGCGACGCGAGCTTGAGCATCATTCGTGCCCTTAAGATTGAAGGTGGATGTAATGTTCAGCTGGCCCTTGATCCCCATAGCTTCAAGTACTATGTTATCGAAGTAAACCCTCGTGTATCGCGTTCGTCAGCCCTTGCTTCTAAAGCGACAGGGTATCCGATTGCTAAGTTGGCTGCCAAGATTGCAGTAGGCTTGACTCTGGACGAGGTTATCAACCCAGTTACGGGTTCAACCTACGCCATGTTTGAGCCTGCCCTTGACTACGTTGTTGCCAAGATTCCACGTTTCCCATTTGACAAGTTTGAAAAGGGAGAACGCCGTCTTGGTACTCAAATGAAGGCTACTGGAGAAGTCATGGCGATTGGTCGTAACATCGAGGAATCTCTTCTTAAGGCTTGTCGCTCCCTTGAAATTGGGGTGCACCACAATGAGATGCCTGAACTTGCAGCAGTTTCTGATGATTCCTTGATTGAAAAGGTTGTCAAAGCCCAAGATGACCGTCTCTTCTATGTGTCAGAAGCCATTCGCCGTGGCTACACACCAGAAGAAATTGCAGAGCTTACAAAAATCGATATCTTCTATCTGGATAAACTCTTGCATATCTTTGAAATTGAGCAAGAATTGGGTGCTCATCCACAAGATCTAGAAGTTTTGAAAACTGCCAAACTTAATGGATTTTCTGACCGTAAGATTGCTGAACTCTGGGAAACGACAGCTGACCAAGTTCGCCAACTTCGTTTGGAAAACAAGATTGCCCCAGTCTACAAGATGGTTGATACATGTGCGGCGGAGTTTGACTCTGAAACACCATATTTCTATTCAACCTATGGATGGGAAAATGAGTCTATCAAGTCTGATAAGGAATCCGTTCTAGTTCTGGGTTCTGGTCCAATCCGTATAGGTCAAGGTGTTGAGTTTGACTACGCAACTGTTCACTCGGTTAAGGCTATCCAGGCTGCTGGCTATGAAGCCATCATCATGAACTCAAACCCAGAAACCGTTTCTACAGACTTCTCTGTATCAGATAAGCTTTACTTTGAGCCATTGACATTCGAAGATGTTATGAATGTCATCGACTTGGAGCAACCAAAAGGGGTTATCGTTCAGTTTGGTGGTCAAACAGCTATCAACCTTGCGGAGCCATTGGCAAAAGCAGGTGTGACCATCCTTGGTACACAGGTTACTGACCTAGACCGTGCCGAAGACCGTGACCTCTTCGAGCAAGCTCTAAAAGACCTGGATATTCCACAGCCACCAGGACAAACGGCTACCAATGAAGAAGAAGCAGTGCTTGCAGCTCGCAAGATTGGCTTCCCAGTCTTAGTTCGCCCCTCTTATGTTTTAGGTGGACGTGCTATGGAAATCGTGGAAAATGAGGAAGATCTCCGTTCTTACATGCGTACAGCGGTTAAGGCTAGTCCAGACCACCCAGTGCTTGTTGACTCATACATCGTTGGGCAAGAATGTGAAGTTGATGCCATTTCAGACGGAGAAAATGTTCTTATCCCTGGTATCATGGAGCATATCGAACGTGCAGGTGTCCACTCAGGTGACTCAATGGCAGTTTATCCTCCACAAACCTTGTCGCAAAAGGTGCAAGAAACAATCGCAGACTATACTAAACGCCTAGCAATCGGTCTTAACTGTCTTGGAATGATGAACATCCAGTTTGTCATCAAGGATGAAAAAGTCTACGTTATTGAGGTCAATCCGCGTGCTAGCCGTACGGTTCCTTTCCTTTCTAAAGTAACCAATATTCCTATGGCTCAGGTAGCAACCAAGCTTATTCTTGGTCAAAGTTTATCAGAACTTGGCTACCAAGATGGTCTTTACCCTGAAAGTACTCGAGTTCATATTAAAGCACCAGTCTTCTCCTTCACGAAACTAGCTAAGGTAGACAGCTTGCTCGGTCCTGAAATGAAGTCAACAGGTGAAGTGATGGGTTCTGATACGAATTTGGAAAAAGCTCTCTATAAAGCCTTTGAAGCTTCTTACCTACACTTGCCAACCTTTGGTAACGTTGTATTTACCATCGCTGATGATGCCAAAGAAGAAGCCTTGGACTTGGCTCGTCGTTTCCAAAATATTGGCTATGGAATCCTCGCGACAGAAGGGACAGCAGCCTTCTTTGCCAGTCATGGATTGCAAGCCCAACCTGTTGGTAAGATTGGTGATGACGATAAGGATATTCCAAGCTTTGTTCGTAAAGGAAGAATTCAAGCTATCATTAACACAGTAGGAACCAAACGAACTGCAGACGAAGATGGTGAGCAGATTCGCCGTTCAGCCATTGAACACGGAGTGCCCCCTCTTTACAGCCCTAGATACAGCTAACGCCATGCTTAAAGTATTGGAAAGCCGTAGTTTTGTTACAGAAGCAATCTAGTTGAGAAAGAATTTTCACAGTTAAAAAGCCAGCGTCAGAAAACGCTGGCTTTTCCAATACTGGTGTTGCTTATTTCAGCTATCATGCTTTCCTTAAGAATCGTTCTAAAATGTGATATAATAAGAATAAATTGGAAATAGGTAAACTATTTTTCATTATATTTTTCAAAAACTCCATTAACAAACTAGGTAAAGACAAGATTAGAAAGTGAATATTCCTATGTCTTCTTACAAAAAGGTCTCCCTTTCTGAGATCAATCAATCTATTGAAACTCCCAATAACAATCATTTTTGGCAAAATCTAAAGGCATTTTTAGGGCCTGGAGCTCTTGTAGCAGTTGGTTATATGGATCCTGGAAACTGGATTACCAGTGTGGTTGGTGGTGCTTCCTACAAGTATAGTCTCTTATTTGTTATTTTGATTTCATCCATTATTGCCATGCAGTTACAACAAATGGCTGGAAAGCTTGGTATTGTGACTAGGATGGATTTAGCGCAGGCAACAGCTCATCATGCTCCTAAGTGGCTCCGTTATAGTCTGTGGGTGATTGTAGAATTAGCTTTAATGGCGACAGACTTGGCTGAGGTTTTGGGTTCAGCGATTGCTTTGAATCTTTTGTTTAAAATACCGATTATGGTGGCTATCCTCCTAACGGTTTTAGATGTGTTTCTTTTGCTTTTGTTGATGAAATTTGGCTTCAAGAAGATTGAAGCTATTGTTACAACCCTTATCTTAACTATATTAGGAATATTTTCTTATCTGGTGGCTTTATCTAATCCAAGTATTCAGGGTATCTTTGGTGGCTAGTTACCGACATCAACTTTGTTTGAGAGTCCTTTGCCGGGACATGAGAGTCAACTGACTTTGGCTTTAGGAATTGTAGGAGCGACAGTCATGCCCCATAATCTCTATCTCCATTCATCCCTTTCGCAAACAAGGAAAATCAACCATAAGGATAAAAAGGATGTTCGAAAAGCTGTGCGTTTTATGACCTGGGACTCAAATCTTCAGTTGTCGCTAGCCTTTGTTGTCAATTCCTTACTTCTCATTTTAGGGGCATCGCTCTTTTTTGGTCATGCGTCTGAAATTTCAGCATTCTCTCAAATGTACAATGCTTTACAGGATTCGAAAATAGCAGGAGCAATAGCCAGCTCAACTCTGTCAACTTTATTTGCTCTAGCCCTTTTAGCAAGTGGCCAAAATTCTACTATCACAGGCACCTTGACAGGACAGATTGTCATGGAAGGTTTCTTACATATGAAATTACCTCAGTGGATTATCCGTATCGGTACACGTATTTTTGCCTTGCTTCCTGTGATTATAGTTGCTGTTTTGTTTGGACATCAAGAAAAAACCTTGGATCAGTTGTTGGTCTATTCACAGGTCTTTCTTTCCATCGCTCTTCCGTTTTCAATCTTCCCCTTAATCTATCTTACCTCTAAGAAGTCAGTGATGGGAGAATTTACCAATGCCAAGTGGAATACAATCCTTGGCTACGTAGTTTCAATCATCTTGACCATTCTCAATATCAAGCTGCTTTTCGATATTTTTTAAATTCGTTTAAATCAGCTCTGGGCATCAGCTTGAGGATTGATAAAGGGATAATAGTAGTGCTTGATTCATGAAAAGAAGTAAAAAAGAACAGTTGAAACTGTTCTTTTTTTTGTAGTTTATATGTTCACCCTCAATTAGCTTTTGCGATAAGCTTTAATACTGTGGCTATACCACTCCTGCATTTCTTTTGATGGTGGTGTCATATAATCCCCATACATCTGGGTTAAAAATTGATCATATTTTTTAGGGACGGGCAACATACGGCCTTCAAACTCAGTTAAGATGAGTTCTTTAAAGGTATCAACTGGGAAGACTTCTTTCATACCTTCCTTACCAATCCCAATTCCTCCTTCATATTGAGGAGTGTTGGTTGCAGCATTTTTGACCAGCTGATCAATTTTCTTGTAAAAGTAACGGGGATTGACCACTCGGAGGGCGTACCAGCTACATAATCTTAGAAAATCTTTTAACTTGCTATCACCGTGAACTGCGCGTGATTTTTTAATATAAGCTAGTTGACGAAGGGCTACATACTTATAACTCTTGTCGACAATGCTCAAGTCTGTAAAGCGATCAATTGGGAAGACATCGATAAAGAGACTGGTGTCATGACGCTTGTACTTAACATGATCTTCGATAACAGTAGAAGTATCCAAAATCGATGCGAAATTATGGAAGTACCAAGAAGAAGTGTCGTAGGATAGAACCTTATAACGTGGATTGTCTTCTTCCTCAATAATTTTCAATAAGCGCTCATAATCTTCACGATAAAGGGAAATATCGATATCATCGTCCCAGGGAATCATACCTTTGTGGCGGATAGCTCCAAGCATGGTTCCATAACTTAGAAAATAAGGAATATCATGTTTCTTACAAGTCTCATCAATATAGTCTAGCAGGGCTAGTTGAATTTCTTTAATTTCTTCTTTTTCTAAATACTGCATCCTAATCCTCCAATTTATAAGCGTGAAATTCATGACTGTAGAAGCGTTTTTCTTCTGGTGGTAGGGTCATATAATCTCCATAAAATTGTGTCAAAATAGTATCAAATTTTTCAGGTGCTGGAAGGCTTAAATTTTCAAAGGGAAGATTGATTGTTTTATCGAAGGTACCACTTGGGAAGACTTCCTTTTCCTTAAATTTAGAAGGGATAAAAAGCCATATACTGCCCATCCTTACGACTATATTTTTTTGAATTTCTTTCTCGATTTTTATGTGCGAAATAACGAGGAGAAACAGGTCGAAGGAGTAACCAGAATGCTGTTCGTATCCAATCTTTTAAAAGGCTATCTTTATAGACAATATTTTTGTGTTTACTGAAAGACAGAAGTTTGAAGCTTTCCAGTTTATAACAAGTATCAATGACCTTAGGATCATCAAAGCGATCCATAGGGAAAATATCGATAAAAACACCTGACTCATATGTTTTTGTATTCCGAGTATCAATAATTTTGGTCGTACTGTCAGTTATTTTGATAAAGTTGTTAAAGTAGTTCTTATCAGTTTCTAAGGAAAGGAGCTTATATTTGCTTTTCTCCTTTTGAAAAATGTTTATAAATCGTTGGTAGTCTTCTCGAGGCATGGACAGATCAATATCGTCGTCCCAAGGAATAAAGCCCTCATGTCGAACCGCCCCAATCAGAGTACCGTAGTTAATAATATAGTTGATATTGTGCTTTTTACAGAGAATATCAATATAATCCAAAATTTCTAATTCAATTTGTTTGGCATCTTCAATGGTTAGTTGTTTCATTCTATACTCCTAAGATTTTTTGAATTTATTTTTTAAGGCTAGGACATGGTTTAAAAATTCATAGAAAATGCTATCTTTTGTGAAGGCAAGTAGACCAATATAAGAGATGGCTGATAGCAAGACAATCAAACCAGTATTAATCAAAAATGGCAAATTAATGACCATATCCACGGGATACAAGAAATTAATCAGGAAATAAATTCCTACAAAGGAAAGTGAAAAGAGCGAGTATCGAACAGTATAGCTAAAGATATGTCCTAAGTGGATGAGTTGTTTTCTATGGATGAAAATGATATAGAAAACAAGTAGAGAGCCTCTGATAGCATAGTTGTCAGTAAGTAGTATTCAGGAGCCACGATATTGTTGAAAAAGAGGAGACTATTTAATCCCAAATTGAGTAGCCCAGCAAAGACTGTGTAAACTGTGATTCGTTTTTCATAGCCATTTGTAAAGAGAATTTGGGAACCAAGAATGGTATCTAAGGCCAGGATAATCGTACGAAAAGCGAAGAGAGAGGTTAAGATACCACCTCCGATATATTTTTCACTACCGTAAAGTAGGATGGCATTTGGTCCTAAAACCATGAGTCCAAAACTCAGTGGAATGATAAAGAAGTTAAAGATTCGACTGCCTCTGTTAACAAGTGCGACATAGGCTTCCTTATCGCCTTTTCCTAGATAGTAACTGAGACGAGGCACACTCACTCCGATAGCTCCTGTTACAACACCAGCTATAACGGTCACAATTCGTTGAGCCATGGTATAGTAACTAACATTGACATCAATCCCTGTTTTAACGAGGAAAAGACGATCCAAAAAAGTGAAGAGCATATTGGCATTGGCAAAGACCAACATGGCTGTTAGAGGGAGAAAGAGAGGTTTAAAATCACTTATGTGAATCTTAACAAGCTTAATGTCTCTTTTAATCCAAAAATAACTAATCAGATAGTTAATCAGTGTCGATAAACTCATCACAAGTGTATAGACAACAATATCGTGTTCATTTTTGACAAACAGGAAAATAGATACCAGCATCAGGATACGGATGAAGGCAGTCTTGTAAAAGAGAAAACTGTAATTTTCCAGAGCTTCATTAACCCACTCGATTGAAAAAATCTGTGCAATGAGTTGAATCCCCATAACAAGGTAGACTTTTTTGATGATTGGATTATCAGTAAAGAAGAGAGGATAGGCTAGGATATAGACAGCAGTGGTCAAAATTGTACAAGCTATGCACAAATAAAAAAGACTAGAGAAGGTTCTATTCAGATCTTTTTTGTTATCCTTGACATTACTGATGGCCCGTAAACCGTAGTTATAGACCCCATAAGTCGCAAAGGGTAAGAAAAATGACAAAATTGTGTCGACTGAGTTGAAGTAACCATAGTCAGTTCGGTCCAAGACACGCGCGACGTAGGTACCAGTTAAGATGGGAAAAATAATATTCAAGACACGAATTCCCATGTAAGATAGAGCATTTAATTTTATACTTTTCATTCAATTTACCTCGTTTTTCATTATATCATAAAGTCAGCTAATAAGAAATGAAGGGCAGTAATACTCTTCGAAAATCAAATTCAAACCACGTCAGCGTCGCCTTACCGTACTCAAGTACAGCTTACGGCTAGCTTCCTAGTTTGCTTTTTGATTTTCATTGAGTATAAGTCAAGTAATCACTTTGAAGTTTCAAAGCTTAATTTTAAGTTTTCTTTAAGGAAAGTATATTATTCTGAAGAACTCTAAAATTTCACAGCCATTTATTGGTAATGACTACCGAATTCCTAGTCATTACTAGAAATGGACTAGTTTTTTTGAATAATAGAACTCCTTAATCCTTCTATTCTAGAACGGGAGGGCCGGTATTTCTTTCATGATAGGACTAGATTGTGGTATAATAGAGAGAATAAGTTTTTTTGTAAGACAAAGGAGAAATAGATGATTTATGCAGGAATTCTTGCTGGTGGAACTGGCACACGCATGGGAATCAGTAACTTGCCAAAACAATTTTTAGAGCTAGGTGATCGACCTATTTTGATTCATACAATTGAAAAATTTGTCTTGGAACCAAGTATTGAAAAAATTGTAGTTGGGGTTCATGGGGACTGGGTTTCTCATGCAGAAGATCTTGTAGATAAATATCTTCCTCTTCATAAGGAACGTATCATCATTACAAAGGGTGGTGCTGACCGTAATACGAGTATTGAGAAAATCATTGAAGCCATCGATGCTTATCGTCCGCTTACTCCAGAGGATATCGTTGTTACCCACGATTCTGTTCGTCCATTTATTACACTTCGCATGATTCAAGACAATATCAAACTTGCGCAAAATCATGACGCAGTGGACACAGTGGTAGAAGCGGTTGATACTATCGTTGAAAGTACCAATGGTCAATTCATTACAGATATTCCAAATCGTGCTCACCTTTATCAAGGACAAACACCTCAAACATTCCGTTGCAAGGACTTCATGGACCTTTACGGTTCTCTCTCTGCTGAAGAGAAGGAAATCTTGACAGATGCATGTAAAATCTTTGTGATTAAAGGAAAAGATGTGGCCTTGGCCAAGGGTGAATACTCAAATCTGAAGATTACAACCGTAACAGATTTGAAGATTGCAAAAAGTATGATTGAGAAAGACTAGTAAAATGATTAATCAAATTTATCAACTAACTAAGCCTAAGTTTATCAATGTCAAATATCAGGAAGAGGCTATTGACCAAGAGAATCATATCCTCATCCGCCCTAATTATATGGCGGTCTGTCATGCGGATCAGCGTTACTATCAAGGAAAACGTGATCCAAAGATTTTGAATAAAAAACTTCCAATGGCAATGATTCACGAGTCATGTGGAACCGTTATTTCTGACCCAACAGGAACCTATGAAGTTGGTCAAAAAGTTGTCATGATTCCCAATCAGCCTCCTATGCAGAGTGATGAAGAATTCTATGAAAACTACATGACAGGGACCCATTTCTTGTCTAGTGGCTTTGATGGCTTTATGAGAGAGTTTGTTTCTCTCCCTAAAGACCGTGTGGTGGCTTATGATGCTATTGAAGACACGGTTGCAGCCATTACAGAGTTTGTCAGTGTCGGTATGCATGCTATGAATCGCTTATTGACCCTTGCTCATAGCAAGCGGGACCGAATCGCTGTTATCGGAGATGGCAGTTTAGCATTTGTGGTTGCCAATATTATCAACTATACTTTGCCAGAAGCAGAGATTGTGGTTATTGGTCGTCATTGGGAAAAATTGGAACTTTTCTCATTTGCCAAAGAATGCTATATTACTGATAATATTCCTGAAGATTTGGCCTTTGACCACGCTTTTGAGTGTTGTGGTGGTGATGGTACTGGACCAGCCATTAATGACTTGATTCGCTATATTCGTCCTCAGGGAACGATTCTCATGATGGGAGTTAGCGAGTATAAAGTCAATCTCAATACACGCGATGCCTTAGAAAAAGGCTTGCTCTTAGTTGGATCTTCTCGTTCTGGTCGCATCGATTTTGAAAATGCAATCCAAATGATGGAAGTCAAGAAATTTGCCAATCGTCTTAAAAATATCCTTTATCTAGAAGAACCTGTAAGAGAAATTAAAGATATTCACCGTGTCTTTGCAACCGATTTAAACACAGCCTTTAAAACCGTGTTTAAGTGGGAAGTATAAGTGCTGGAGGTTAATTGTGGAGAAAATCATTAAAGAGAAAATTTCTTCCCTACTTAGTGAAGAAGAGGAAGTCCTCAGTGTTGAACAACTGGGGGGAATGACCAATCAAAACTATTTGGTCAAAACAACAAATAAGCAATACATCGTTAAGTTCTTTGGTAAAGGGACAGAAAAGCTGATCAATCGTCAAGATGAAAAGTACAATCTTGAACTACTAAAAGGATTTAGACTTAGATGTAAAAAATTATCTTTTTGATATTGAAGCTGGTATCAAAGTAAATGAGTATATCGAATCTGCGATTACGCTTGATTCAACGTCAATCAAGACCAAGTTTGATAAAATTGCTCCAATTTTACAAACCATTCATGCTTCTGGTAAGGAATTAAGAGGAGAATTTGCTCCTTTTGAAGAAATCAAAAAATACGAATCTTTGATTGAAGAAAAAATCCCGTATGCCAACTATGAAGCTGTTCGAGAAGAAGTCTTCTCCTTAGAGAAAAGATTGGCTGACTTAGGTGTTGACAGAAAATCTTGTCATATCGATTTGGTGCCTGAAAACTTTATCGAATCACCTCAAGGACGACTTTATTTGATTGACTGGGAATATTCATCAATGAACGATCCAATGTGGGATTTGGCTGCCCTCTTTTTAGAGTCTGAATTTACTCGTCAAGAGGAAGAAGACTTCTTGTCTCACTATGAGAGTGAGCAAACACCTGTCTCTCGTGAAAAGATTGCCATTTATAAAATTTTACAAGATGCTATTTGGAGTCTATGGACAGTCTACAAAGAAGAGCAAGGTGCAGATTTTGGTGACTATGGTGTAAATCGTTACCAAAGAGCTGTTAAAGGTTTGTCATATTATGGAGGTTCAGATGAAAAATAAAAATGGAGTTTCTTTTGGTCTACTCTCAGGTGTTTTCTGGGGCTTAGGTCTAACGATTAGTGCTTATATCTTTTCGATTTTTACAGATTTGTCACCCTTTGTGGTGGCTGCTGCTCACGATTTCTTGAGTATCTTTATCTTACTAGCTTTTCTTTTGGTAAAAGAAGGAAAAGTTCGTCTTTCAATTTTCTTAAATATTCGCAATGTTAGTGTGATCATCGGAGCCTTGCTAGCAGGCCCTATTGGTATGCAGGCCAATCTTTATGCGGTTAAGTATATCGGAAGTTCCTTAGCTTCATCTGTATCGGCTATTTACCCTGCGATTTCGGTTTTATTGGCTTCTTCTTTTTGAAGCACAAGATTTCAAAAAATACTGTATTTGGTATTGTCTTGATTATTGCAGGGATTATTGCTCAGACCTATAAGGTTGAACAGGTCAATTCCTTCTACATTGGGATTCTCTGTGCTTTGGTTTGTGCTATTGCATGGGGAAGTGAGAGTGTTCTTAGCTCTTTTGCCATGGAAAGTGAACTGAGTGAAATCGAAGCCCTCTTAATCCGTCAAGTGACTTCATTCTTGTCCTATCTTGTGATTGTGCTCTTTTCTCATCAGTCATTTGCAGAAGTGGCCAATGGACAATTACTAGGTCTTATGATTGTCTTTGCAGCCTTTGATATGATTTCCTACTTGGCTTATTATATCGCTATCAATCGCTTGCAACCAGCCAAGGCTACAGGCTTGAACGTGAGTTATGTAGTTTGGACTGTCTTGTTTGCAGTTGTTTTCTTGGGCGCACCGCTAGATATGCTGACAATTATTACGTCACTTGTCGTCATTGCTGGAGTTTATATTATTATTAAAGAATAAAGGAGATTCGTGTGAAAGCCATTATCTTAGCAGCGGGCTTGGGAACTCGCTTGCGTCCTATGACTGAAAATACCCCTAAAGCCTTGGTTCAGGTTAATCAAAAACCTTTGATTGAATACCAAATTGAGTTTCTAAAAGAAAAAGGTATCCATGACATCATCATCATCGTTGGTTACCTTAAAGAACAATTCGATTACTTGAAAGAGAAATATGGAGTTCGACTCGTTTTCAATGATAAATATGCTGATTACAATAACTTTTACTCCCTCTATCTTGTAAAAGAAGAATTGGCTAACAGCTATGTTATTGATGCCGACAATTATCTCTTTAAAAATATGTTCCGCAATGATTTGACACGTTCGACTTATTTTAGTGTCTATCGAGAAGATTGTACCAATGAATGGTTCTTGGTTTATGGAGATGACTATAAGGTTCAAGACATTATTGTTGATAGCAAGGCAGGTCGCATCCTTAGTGGGGTATCTTTCTGGGATGCTCCAACTGCAGAGAAGATTGTCAGCTTTATCGATAAGGCTTATGCAAGTGGAGAATTTGTTGATCTCTACTGGGACAATATGGTTAAGGATAATATCAAAGAGCTGGATGTCTATGTTGAAGAATTAGAAGGTAACAGCATCTATGAGATCGATAGTGTCCAAGATTATCATAAATTAGAAGAAATTCTTAAAAAAACGAAAATTAAAGATTTCAACATCTGGCTGAAATAGTCAGATGTTTTTTTGATTTTTACGAATAGATAGATGAGTAGATAAAGAAATGGAGTTATTTATGAAAATCACAAACTATGAAATCTATAAGTTAAAAAAATCAGGTTTGACCAATCAACAGATTTTGAAAGTGCTAGAATACGGTGAAAATGTTGATCAGGAGCTTTTGTTGGGTGATATTGCAGATATATCAGGTTGCCGAAATCCAGCTGTTTTTATGGAACGTTATTTTCAGATAGACGATGTGCATCTGGAGAAGGAGTTTCAAAAATTTCCATCTTTCTCTATTTTAGACGACTGTTACCCTTGGGATTTGAGTGAAATTTATGATGCACCTGTGCTTTTATTTTACAAAGGAAATCTTGACCTCTTGAAATTTCCTAAGGTAGCGGTTGTGGGTAGTCGTGCTTGTAGTAAACAGGGCGCTAAGTCAGTTGAAAAAGTCATTCAAGGCTTGGAAAATGAACTGGTTATCGTCAGTGGATTAGCCAAGGGGATCGATACAGCAGCCCATATGGCAGCCCTGCAGAATGGCGGAAAAACCATTGCAGTGATTGGGACAGGTCTGGATGTGTTTTATCCTAAAGTCAACAAACGTTTGCAAGACTATATCGGCAATGACCATCTGGTTCTAAGTGAATATGGACCTGGTGAACAACCTCTGAAATTTCATTTTCCTGCCCGTAATCGAATCATTGCTGGACTTTGTCGAGGTGTGATTGTAGCAGAGGCTAAGATGCGCTCAGGTAGTCTCATTACCTGTGAGAGAGCAATGGAAGAAGGGCGCGATGTCTTTGCTATTCCTGGTAGCATTTTAGATGGACTGTCAGATGGTTGCAATCATTTGATTCAAGAAGGGGCAAAATTGGTCACCAGTGGACAGGATGTTCTTGCGGAATTTGAATTTTAAGACGAAATTTCTCTTTCTAAACAAACTTTTCTTCTATATATAGGTGCTAAGTCTTGACAGTTATGGCAAAATGGTTTACACTTTATAAAGTTTATTACTTTGAAAAGGTGTGATACTGTGGCTACGGCAACAAAAAAGAAAAAATCAACAGTTAAAAAAAATCTAGTAATCGTGGAGTCGCCTGCTAAGGCCAAGACGATTGAAAAATATCTCGGCAGAAACTACAAGGTTTTAGCCAGTGTCGGGCATATCCGTGATTTGAAGAAATCCAGTATGTCCGTTGATATTGAAAATAATTATGAACCGCAATATATCAATATCCGAGGAAAAGGACCTCTCATCAATGACTTGAAAAAAGAAGCTAAAAAAGCCAATAAAGTCTTTCTGGCGAGTGACCCGGACCGTGAAGGAGAAGCGATTTCTTGGCATTTAGCTCATATTCTCAACTTGGATGAGAATGATGCCAACCGTGTGGTCTTCAACGAAATCACCAAGGATGCGGTAAAAAATGCTTTCAAAGAGCCACGCAAGATTGATATGGACTTGGTCGATGCCCAACAGGCTCGTCGTGTCTTGGACCGCTTGGTAGGGTATTCGATTTCGCCTATTTTGTGGAAGAAGGTCAAGAAGGGCTTGTCAGCAGGACGCGTTCAGTCTATTGCGCTTAAGTTAATCATTGACCGTGAGAATGAAATTAATGCCTTCCAACCAGAAGAATATTGGACAATTGATGGTGTCTTTAAAAAGGGAACCAAGCAATTTCAGGCTTCCTTCTATGGAGTAGATGGCAAAAAGTTGAAACTAACTAGCAATGATGAGGTCAAGGAAGTCTTGTCTCGTCTGACTAGTAAAGACTTTTCAGTGGATCAGGTAGATAAGAAAGAGCGTAAACGCAATGCTCCTTTACCCTATACCACTTCATCTATGCAGATGGATGCTGCCAATAAAATCAATTTCCGTACTCGAAAAACCATGATGGTTGCCCAACAGCTTTATGAAGGGATTAATATTGGTTCTGGTGTGCAAGGTTTAATTACCTATATGCGTACCGATTCGACTCGTATCAGTCCAGTGGCGCAAAATGAGGCAGCAAGCTTCATTACGGACCGTTTTGGTAGCAAGTATTCTAAGCATGGTAGCAAGGTGAAAAATGCATCAGGTGCTCAGGATGCCCACGAGGCTATTCGTCCGTCAAGCGTCTTTAATACACCTGAAAGTATTGCTAAGTATCTGGACAAGGATCAGCTCAAGCTTTATACCCTTATCTGGAATCGTTTTGTAGCGAGTCAGATGACAGCTGCTGTCTTTGATACCATGGCTGTTAAATTGTCTCAAAATGGGGTCCAATTTGCTGCCAATGGTAGTCAGGTTAAGTTTGATGGTTATCTTGCCATTTATAATGATTCTGATAAGAATAAGATGTTACCGGACATGGCTGTTGGAGATGTAGTCAAGCAGGTTAATAGCAAACCAGAGCAACATTTCACCCAACCGCCTGCTCGTTATTCTGAAGCGACCCTGATCAAGACCTTGGAGGAAAATGGTGTTGGCCGTCCGTCAACCTACGCACCAACTATTGAAACCATTCAGAAACGTTATTATGTTCGCCTTGCAGCCAAACGCTTTGAACCAACAGAGTTGGGAGAAATTGTTAACAAGCTCATCGTTGAATATTTTCCAGATATCGTAAACGTGACCTTTACAGCTGAAATGGAAGGCAAGCTGGATGACGTCGAAGTTGGAAAAGAGCAGTGGCAACGTGTCATTGATGCCTTTTACAAACCATTTTCTAAAGAAGTGGCCAAGGCTGAAGAAGAAATGGAGAAAATCCAAATCAAGGATGAACCAGCTGGATTTGACTGTGAAGTGTGTGGCAGTCCAATGGTTATTAAACTTGGTCGTTTTGGGAAGTTCTACGCTTGTAGCAATTTCCCAGATTGCCGTCATACCCAAGCAATCGTGAAAGAGATTGGTGTTGAGTGTCCAAGCTGTCATCAGGGACAAATCATTGAACGTAAAACCAAACGTAATCGCCTTTTCTATGGTTGCAATCGCTACCCAGAATGTGAATTTACCTCTTGGGACAAACCTGTTGGTCGTGACTGTCCAAAATGTGGTAACTTCCTCATGGAGAAAAAAGTCCGTGGTGGTGGTAAGCAGGTCGTTTGTAGCAATGGCGACTACGAGGAAGAAAAGATTAAATAAGAGGATGAGCCCTGAAAGTAAATTTCAGGCTCTTTTTGGTTGGAACTTGACAAAATTCATCATTGTATGCGAAACTAGAAGAAGATTATTTTAACTGGGAGTAGTTATGCGTATTATTTATCTAATTATTGGTTTTTTATCGCTGGCCTTGGCTATTGTTGGGGTTGTTTTACCTTTGTTGCCGACAACGCCTTTCCTTTTGTTGTCTATTGCTTGTTTCTCCAGAAGTTCCAAGCGCTTCGAAGATTGGCTTTATCATACCAAACTCTATCAAGCATATGTAGCTGATTTTCGCGAGACTAAGTCTATTGCGCGTGAACGTAAGAAAAAAATTATCGTATCTATCTACATCTTGATGGGAATTTCCATTTATTTTGCCCCTCTTTTACCAGTAAAAATCGGTCTAGGAGCCTTGACCGTCTTTATCACTTATTATCTCTTCAAGGTCATTCCGGATAAAGAATAAGTAAAATTTGTCACTATTTCCCTTGATAAAATTGAAAGCATATTCATAACAATATGATATAATGAATTTAAAGTAATCTTCAAGGAGAATTAAATGATTTACGAATTTTGTGCTGAAAATGTGACCTTGCTTGAAAAAGCGATGGAGGCTGGAGCTCGTCGAATCGAACTCTGTGATAATCTAGCAGTGGGAGGAACAACACCAAGCTATGGAGTAACCAAGTCAGCGGTTGAATTGGCAGCTAACTATGATACGACCATCATGACCATGATTCGTCCACGTGGTAGCGACTTTGTCTATAATGAACTAGAAATTGCTATTATGCTAGAAGACATTCGCTTGACTGCTCAGGCTGGAAGTCAAGGAGTTGTATTTGGTGCTTTAACTGCTGACAAAAAGTTGGATAAGCCTAATCTTGAGAAGTTAATTACTGCATCGAAAGGAATGGAAATTGTCTTTCATATGGCCTTTGATGAATTGAGCGAAGAAGACCAGTTGGAGGCAATTGACTGGCTTAGCCAAGCTGGTGTCACCCGTATCCTAACTCGCGCTGGTGTGTCTGGCGATTCACTAGACAAACGTTTTGCTCACTATCACAGAATTTTAGAGCACGCTAAAGGTAAGATTGAAATTCTACCAGGTGGGGGGATTGACCTTGACAACCGTCAAACCTTTATCGACCAGCTTGGCGTGACACAATTGCATGGAACCAAGGTTGTCTTTTAAAAAATAGAAAGGAACTGCTAGCTTTTGGTAGCAGTTTTCACTTATGTTTGAAATTTTTAAATCCTATCAGTTTAATAAAGAAAAAGCTCATGCCTATGGTTTTGTAGAAAATGGGGGAGTCTGGACCTATAGTTATGAGATTTTACAGGGTGACTTAATCATGACTGTATTCATCACCTCTGATGATGTGTCCTTTCAAGTCTTTGACCAAGAGACTGGTGACCTCTATCCTCACGTTCATATGGAAAGTATGAGAGGGAGTTTTGTCGGAAGTGTCCGTGAAGCTTGTCTGGAGATTCTTCACCAGATTCGGAAGGCTTGTTTTGATGTGCAGGATTTTATCTGTCCCTCAGACTAAAAGAATCGTGACTCAAGTTCAAGAAAAAGTATGGTAATCAGCTGGAGTATTTGTGGGAGAAATCGCCTGATACGGCAGTGTTAAGACATGAAGGCAATCAAAAGTGGTATGCCGTCTGGATGAAAATTTCTTGGGGTAAGCTGGAAAAGGGCAGAGAAGGACAAGTGGAAGCAGTCAACCTCAAACATGATCAAGTAGCTGATTTGCTTTCAAGTAAAGGTATTTATCCAGCCTTTTCATATGAACAAACGATACTGGATTAGTGTGGCGCTTGATGATACTTTATCAGATAAAGAAGTATTGGAATTGATTGAAAAAAGTTGGAACTTTAACTACTAAAAAGATGAAACATTTTCAAGGATTTTCAATTAGCAAAATATTCTCTACTGAAGAAATTTTCAGAAAATATTGGATTTTTCTTGACAAGTACTTTTGCCTATGCTAAAATACTAAACAAGATATCAAACGAAGGAGAAAGTCAAACATGAAAACAGCTAAGTTTAATCAATTTGCTTTGTTGTTGAGGTACTCGGGCTAGTGCAAAAAGCATTAGTCCTGTTTGGCTTACCAAGCGGGAGTGAATCAACATCTCGCTTGGGTTTCTGAGCGAGATGTTTTTTTAAAACCATATTTGGAAAAGGGGAAATCTTATGAGAACAGTTGAATTTCTAGATACCAGCCTTCGGGATGGAGAACAGACACCTGGTGTTAATTTTTCAATCAAGGAAAAAATAGCCATTGCAAGACAGCTGGAGAAATGGGGCATTTCAGCAATTGAAGCTGGTTTTCCAGCGGCTAGCCCAGACTCATTTACGGCAGTGCAGGAGATTGCTAAGGCCTTGAAGAAAACAGCGGTGACTGGTTTGGCCCGCTCTGTCAAGTCTGATATTGATGCTTGTTACGAGGCCCTCAAGGACGCCAAGTATCCACAGGTTCACGTCTTTATCGCTACCAGTCCGATTCACCGAAAGTATAAGCTCAATAAGAGCAAGGAAGAGATTTTGGAAGCTATTAAGGAGCATGTTTCCTATGCCCGTTCTAAGTTCGAGATTGTCGAGTTCTCTCCTGAGGATGCGACTCGAACAGAGTTGGATTTCCTCTTGCAAGTTGTTCAAACAGCGGTTGATGCTGGGGCGACTTATATCAATATCCCTGACACGGTAGGATTTACTACACCAGAAGAGTATGGAGCTATCTTCAAATATTTGATTGAGAATGTCAAGACAGATCGTCAGATTATCTATTCGCCTCACTGTCACGATGACCTCGGAATGGCAGTAGCTAATAGCCTTGCTGCTGTTAAGAATGGGGCAGGCCGTGTCGAAGGAACTATCAACGGTATTGGAGAGAGAGCTGGGAATGCTGCTTTAGAAGAAATAGCAGTTGCTCTCAATATTCGCCAAGATTACTATCAAGCAGAAACCAGTATTGTCTTAAATGAGACAATCAATACGTCAGAAATGGTTTCTCGCTTCTCAGGAATCCCAGTTCCAAAAAACAAGGCTGTGGTTGGTGGTAATGCCTTTTCTCACGAATCTGGTATTCACCAAGACGGAGTCCTTAAAAATCCTCTTACCTATGAAATCATCACTCCTGAATTGATCGGTGTCAAGAGTAATAGCCTTCCGCTTGGAAAATTATCTGGACGTCATGCTTTTGTTGAGAAACTGAGAGAATTGGCCCTAGATTTTACAGAAGAGGATATCAAACCACTCTTTGCTAAGTTCAAGGCTCTAGCAGACAAGAAGCAAGAAATCACAGATGCAGATATTCGAGCTTTGGTAGCTGGAACCATGGTTGAAAATCCAGAAGGCTTCCACTTTGATGATTTACAACTACAAACTCATGCGGATAATGATATAGAAGCACTCGTTAGCCTAGCTAATATGGATGGTGAGAAAGTTGAGTTCAACGCGTCAGGACAAGGTTCTGTTGAAGCAATCTTCAACGCTATCGATAAGTTCTTTAACCAATCCGTCCGCTTGGTGTCCTATACCATTGATGCTGTGACAGATGGAATTGATGCCCAGGCTCGGGTCTTGGTAACTGTTGAAAACAGAGATACAGAAACTATCTTTAATGCAGCAGGGCTTGATTTCGATGTGTTGAAGGCTTCGGCTATTGCCTACATCAATGCCAATACCTTTGTTCAAAAAGAGAATGCTGGTGAGATGGGACGTAGCGTTTCCTATCGCGATATGCCTAGTGTGTAAAGGAGAATGCTATGACAAAGAAAATAGTAGCTTTAGCAGGGGACGGAATCGGCCCAGAAATCATGGAGGCCGGTTTAGAGGTTCTGGAAGCCCTAGCTGAAAAAACAGGTTTTGACTATGAGATTGATAGACGACCTTTTGGAGGTGCAGGTATCGATGTTGCAGGGCATCCCTTACCTGATGAAACCCTTAAGGTATGTCGTGAAGCAGATGCTATTCTCCTAGCGGCTATCGGTAGTCCTAAGTATGATGGTGCAGTCGTTCGACCTGAACAAGGCTTGCTGGCTCTCCGTAAGGAACTCAATCTCTATGCCAATATTCGCCCAGTCAAAATCTTTGAGAGTCTTAAGCATTTGTCACCTCTCAAACCAGAACGAATTGCTGGTGTTGACTTTGTCGTGGTGCGTGAGTTGACAGGTGGTATTTACTTTGGGGATCATATTATTGAAGAGCGAAAAGAGCGTGATATCAACGAATATAGCTATGAGGAGGTGGAGCGAATTATTCGTAAAGCCTTTGAAATTGCAAGAAGTAGAAGAAAAATCGTTACTAGCATTGATAAGCAAAACGTGTTAGCAACATCAAAACTTTGGCGCAAAGTAGCTGAGGAAGTCGCAAAGGATTTTCCAGATGTAACCTTGGAACACCAGTTGGTAGACTCAGCTGCTATGCTCATGATTACCAATCCTGCTAAGTTTGATGTCATCGTGACGGAGAATCTTTTCGGAGATATTCTCTCGGATGAATCAAGCGTTCTATCTGGCACACTTGGGGTTATGCCATCAGCCAGTCATTCTGAAAATGGACCAAGCCTTTATGAGCCCATTCACGGTTCAGCTCCTGATATTGCAGGTCAAGGAATTGCTAATCCTATTTCCATGATTTTATCAGTGGCCATGATGTTGAGAGATAGTTTCGGTCGTTATGAGGATGCAGAGCGTATCGAGCATGCTGTTGAGGCAAGTTTGGCATCTGGAATTTTAACGAGAGATTTAGTAGGACAGGCTTCAACAAAGGAAATGACGGAAGCTATTATTGCAAGGTTATGAAGTTAGACGAAAAAATTACTCTAGTCCTTTTGATTTGGAATGTCATGGTTTTCTTGATTTATGGTATTGACAAATCCAAGGCGAGGAGAAGAGCTTGGCGCATCCCTGAGAAAATCTTACTTATTTTAGCCTTTACTTGTGGTGGTTTTGGTGCCTGGTTAGCAGGAATCATTTTTCACCACAAGACTAGAAAATGGTATTTTAAAACAGTTTGGTTTCTTGGGATGGTGACTACACTAGTAGTCTTATATGTTATTTGGAGGTAATGGATGGCAGGAAAATCGATTTTTGATAAATTATGGGACCGCCATGTCATCACAGGAGAAGAGGGGCAGCCGCAACTCATGTATGTGGATCAGCACTATATTCATGAAGTGACCAGCCCTCAGGCTTTTCAAGGACTACGAGACGCAGGTCGCAGATTGAGACGACCAGACTTGACATTTGGAACCTTTGACCACAATGTTCCAACAGTCAATATCTACGATATTCGAGATGTGATTTCTAAGGCTCAAATTGATAAGCTAGCTGAAAATGTTGAGGAGTTTGGGATTGAACATGCGGCTCACGGTTCTGAAAAACAGGGAATCGTTCATATGGTTGGTCCAGAAACAGGACGAACTCAACCAGGAAAATTTATTGTCTGTGGGGATAGCCATACAGCAACCCACGGGGCTTTTGGAGCGATCGCCTTTGGAATTGGGACCAGTGAAGTTGAGCATGTCTTTGCGACACAGACCCTCTGGCAGGTCAAACCCAAGAAAATGCTAGTGGAATTCACAGGTGTTCCTCAAAAAGGAGTTTATTCCAAGGATTTCATTTTAGCCTTGATTGCCAAGTACGGTGTTGCTTGTGGTGTTGGCTACGTGGTGGAATATCGTGGACAAGCTATTGATGCACTGAGCATGGAAGAGCGAATGACCATCTGCAATATGTCCATCGAGTTTGGTTCTAAGATGGGAATCATGAATCCGGATCAAACCACCTTTGATTATCTCAAGGGACGCGAGTGTGTTCCATATGACTTCGAGGAGGCTGTGGCGGATTGGAAAACCCTTGTCAGTGATGATGATGCTGTTTACGATAAGGTTATCCGGATGGATGTCTCAGACCTAGCTCCTATGGTGACTTGGGGAACCAATCCTGCTATGGGAGTTGACTTTGACACTAGTTTCCCAGAAATTAAGGATATGAATGATGAGCGCGCCTACAATTACATGAACTTGGAGCCTGGTCAAAAGCCAGCTGATATTGAACTAGGCTATATCTTTATCGGTTCATGTACCAATGCTCGTCTCAGCGACTTGCAACTGGCTGCGCGATTTGTCAAAGGGAAGAAAATAGCTCCTAACTTAACGGCTATCGTGGTTCCGGGCTCTCGTCCTGTGAAACGAGCTGCTGAGAAGTTGGGTTTAGACAAGGTTTTCCTTGATGCTGGCTTTGAATGGAGAGATCCAGGTTGTTCTATGTGCCTAGGGATGAATCCTGACAAGGTGCCTGATGGTGTCCACTGCGCCTCAACCAGCAATCGTAACTTTGAAGACAGACAAGGATTTGGCGCTAAGACCCATCTTTGCAGTCCAGCCATGGCAGCTGCGGCAGCTATCGCAGGACGCTTCGTAGATGTTCGGCAAATGCCAGAAGCCCAGTAAGGAGAGGATATGGAGAAATTTACAGTTTATACGGGAACGACCGTTCCTCTCATGAATGATAACATTGACACTGACCAAATCCTACCCAAGCAGTTTCTCAAGTTAATTGATAAAAAAGGCTTTGGTAAGTACCTCATGTATGCTTGGCGTTATCTGGATGACAAGTATACTGAGGACCCAGACTTTGTCTTTAACCGACCTGAATATCGCAAAGCTAGTATTCTCATCTCAGGGGATAACTTCGGCGCAGGGTCTTCGAGGGAACATGCAGCTTGGGCTCTAGCAGACTATGGTTTTAAAGTTGTGATTGCAGGGTCTTTTGGTGATATTCATTACAATAATGAACTCAATAATGGCATGTTGCCTATTGTACAGCCCAGAGAGGTTAGAGAGAAACTGGCCCAGCTAAAACCAAGTGACCAGGTAACTGTGGACTTGGAACAACAAAAAATCATCTCACCAGTTGGAGAATTCACTTTTGAAATCGATAGTGAATGGAAACACAAGCTCTTAAATGGTTTGGATGATATCGGTATTACTTTGCAGTATGAAGATTTGATTGCTGCTTATGAAAAACAACGACCAGCCTACTGGCAGGATTAGAAGAAAAATAGAAAAGGAAATAGAACTATGACAAAACACATTCAATGGAACGGAACACTTTCACAAGAAGGCTATGATATTTTAAAAGGTGAGGGCGGTTGTATTGTTTGCCCTACCAAAGTTGGTTACATCATCATGACTAGCGATAAGGCTGGTCTTGAACGCAAGTTCGCAGCCAAAGAACGCAATCGTAACAAACCAGGTGTTGTTCTCTGCGGTAGCATGGATGAGCTCCGTGCTTTAGCGCAGCTCAACCCAGAAATTGAAGCCTTTTACCAAAAACATTGGGATGAAGATATTCTTCTTGGTTGTATCCTTCCTTGGAAACCAGAAGCTTTTGAAAAGCTCAAAGCATACGGTGATGGCCGTGAAGAACTGATGACGGACGTGCGTGGTACTAGCTGTTTCGTTATCAAGTTCGGGAAAGCAGGTGAACAATTGGCTGCCAAACTTTGGGAAGAAGGCAAGATGGTCTATGCCTCATCAGCTAACCCATCTGGAAAAGGAAACCGTGGTAAGGTTGAAGGTATCGGAGAACGTATCGAAGGAGCAGTGGACCTTGTCATCGAAGCAGACGACTACGTGGCATCCATCCAACCTGACAAAACGATTGAAACTCGCTACGAGCAAGGTGTGATGATCTCTATGGTTGATAAAGATGGTAAACTTATCCCAGAACAAGGAGGAGCACGTTCAACTTCACCAGCTCCAGTTGTAATCCGTAAAGGGCTCGACATTGATAAAATTATGATGCACCTGTCAGACACCTTTAACTCATGGGACTACCGTCAGGGCGAGTATTATTAGAATGTAGAAGAAATGGGGAGAAAATAATCTTTCCTCTTTCTTTTGTTTTATAATATAAGTAAAAACCGAACAATATAATTTAATT